>Ga0007866_1000398_pt1 | contig 12696 bp, 8 predicted proteins | sample CryBogCBH18Jul07_FD_71223 | JGI IMG/M metagenome (GOLD analysis project Ga0007866, IMG submission 71223) | Freshwater microbial communities from Crystal Bog, Wisconsin, USA - CBH18Jul07 | ecosystem: Environmental > Aquatic > Freshwater > Lake | place: Crystal Bog, Wisconsin, USA | collected... | reverse complement strand
CCAAGCGCGCCGTGGGATTCAAGTTGTCCGACGAAATGGCGGAACCCACTGAGTTGTCCGCGTTTAAGTATGCTCGCCAAAAATCAAAATTGGCCGGCGTCATTCGCGGTTCCTACTTCGTAATTAAAGGTGAGTACGCACCGGCGGGACGCGATTAGCTGATCGCGGTCGTTAGACGACCGTCGTTGCGTCGGGAGCACCGCTACCTCGTGGGCGCCCGGCGAAAATCAGTGGACACAGAAGCTGCGAGTGCCGAAAATCCGGCTCGGTATCGACAGGGGGCCACCCTGGCAAACGGTCACCGTCGACCGGCACGATTCTCTCGTCAAGGGAATATTGGTCCCCCGCGGTATCAATCGAGCATGAATGCCTCGTCGACTAGTTTCTGTGCCGGTTGGCACCGTGCGAACCAGGACTTATAAACGAAACCGTTGAGGGGAAACATATGTCTGAAATTGAAATTCGCGAAGGCGAATACGGAGAAAAAGTATTAACCGTTGAGCCGGGTGGCATCGAAGCTATTCCTGAGTCGGATCGCCACGGGCGCGCGAAGCAGTTGTTCGCCACCTGGGCCAGCCCGAACCTCGAATTTGCCACCATTTACGTGGGTGCGTTGGGCGTCTTCTTCGGCCTCAGCTTTGCTGAAGCGGTGGTCGGCATCCTGATCGGCAACTTGCTCGGCGCGATTGCGCAATACGTCTTGACGCAGGACGGCCCGAAGTACGGCGTTCCGCAGATGGTGCTGAGCCGCGCCGCCTTCGGCAAGCTGGGCAACATCCTGCCGTCGGGCGCGAACGCGTTTGCTGCTGGTATTGGCTGGTTCGCCGTGAACAGTGCCTCGGGTGCGTTCGCGTTGGCGTCCCTGACCCACTTGAGCACGCTGTTGTCACTGATCATTGTCGTGCTGGTTCAGGTCACCGTCGCCTTTGTGGGACACAACCTCATCCAGAGCGTCGAGCGATTCTTGATGCCGTTCTTGGCTGCCGCCTTCGGATTCGCGGCCGTGTTCGTGCTGACCCAGAGCCACCCGAACGTCGCGAGCCACCCGTTCTTCCCGGGCGCGTTCCTCGTCTTCGTGGGAGCCGTGTACGGCTACGCCGCGGGCTGGAACCCGTTCTCGTCGGACTACTCGCGTTACCTTCCCCAGTCGGAAGACCCGAAGCAGGCGGGTAAGAGTGCCGCACTTGGCCTCTTCACCTCCGCGACGGTTCTGCAGATTGTGGGTGCCGCGGCCGTGACCGCCGGTATGCGCGACTACGGCGCGAACACCAACCCCGTGTCGGACTTCACCCACTTGCTGCCGACCTGGCTGGGCAAGTCGATTCTGGCCGGCATCGTGCTCGGCTCAATCTGCGCCAACGCCTTGAACATCTACTCCGGTGGCATGTCGTTCCTGACCATGGGCGTGAAGTTGAAGACCAACCTCCTGCGTGCTCTGACGGCCGTGGCCTTCGGTGTGCCGGGCTTCTTCCTGGCTCACTGGGCTATGACCAACCCCGCGAACAACCTGGAGAACTTCCTCTTGGTCATGTCGTACTGGATTGGCCCATGGCTCGGCGTTATCTTCGCGGACAAGCTGCTCCGTCGTGGATCGTCGATTCAGAAGTTCCTGTTCACGTCACGCGAGAACATCGCCGGTCCGATTGCCTTCGCCGTCGGCACCGCGCTGTCCATCTGGCTCTTCGCGAACCAGAAGTTCTACACCGGTATCGTGCCGAAGCACAACGGCGCCTGGGGTGACATTGCGTTCCCCGTGGGCTTCGTCATCGCCTTCGTTCTGTACGTCGCCATTGGTGGCGCCAAGGTTCTGAAGGAATCCAAGGCTCAGTAGTACGTCGCACATCACAACGGCCCGGGCACGCACGTGCCCGGGCCGTTTTGTTTATGTTCGCACAGTGGCCGTGGGCCAGCACAGTGGTGGCCCACCGTCACCGACAATCGGCGTGGCGGGCCTATCTCAATGACATCGTGATGAAGTCACGATTCCACCACGACGCGAAGTAGCGCGACGGGGGACCGATCATGGTGCTGAGCAGTCGAGTGCCATCGCCACCATTAATCGACGTGCCCAGCGGGCCGGCAAAGGTCGAGTACTGAACCCAGTCGGTGTTGATGTCGAGCTCCATCGCCCGCACCGCTCCCGCGCGCACCAGCACATCGGCGAGGCCAGTAATCGACAGACTCGGTCCACCGACGTAGACGAGAGCACCATTAGCGGTCACGCCCATACCCGAGCGCCACACGTAGGCCGCGCCACCGAGGGTGACGCCCCACTTCTTGGTGTCGCGAGAGTCAAGTCCAGCCACCGGCTTCGACTTGTCCACGATGAGATCCAGGTTCTGGCGAACCGACACCACGTCAGACGTCATGTGGAAGTCTCGGCCCCATTGACCCACGGTCATCTTGCCGTTCTTGTAGATCACGAGAGACGCGGCGCCGCTTCGCAGTCGTAGGCCATTAGCAATCTTGCCGTCGGTGTAATAACCACCGTTCGCGTCTTGCATACGAAATCCGGCGTTGAACGAGGCCACGAGGGTCCGCGAGGCGATGGCCGAAATCGGGGCGGAGTACTTAAAGGGTCCCCCACCAGGTATGAACGAACCGGAGTAGAGGCGAGCCTTGAGGACCGACGGGTCCATCCAGGCCACGCCCACCACGAAGCTGGTGTGCACGGCGTCGGGTCGAACGAAGGCTTCGTAGACGCCGGGAATACCCTTGGCACTGCGACGACCCTCAACGTGCCAGACGCCCTCACCCGGCAGGGCAGGCGAGGCGGGGGAAATGATGCGCACTGGCGCTGGCAAGTGGCCTGACGCGGGGACGTTCACGTAGGACGGACCTGATCCGAAGGAGTTCGGTGAGGGCTTGCCACCCTTCTTCGGCGGATTGAGGTTGTACCACTCGGTTTCCACCCACGTGACGACACCCCCGAGGCCGTGCTCGCGTCCCCACTCGGCGCCGCGCGCCGACATCGAGACGCCGTAGGACGGATTGGTGAGCGCCTGCGCCAGAGTGATGCCGAGGTAGCCGACGTACAGAACCGTGATGAGTCCGAGAGCGGTAATGGCACGACGGCGGTAATAAACGAACTTGGTGACGGGCTTCTTCGGAGCCTGGAAGCGTTGGCCGTCACGGCGAGAGGAGGGGCGCGTCACGGACATGGGGACCATTTTGGCAGGCGAGAGCGTCGCTCCGGCGTACTCGCGGGAACTCTTAGGCCCTTCTTAGAGGGGTCATCGCGAGAATCAACTTCTTGCGACCGTGGGCGTCAAAATTGACGTCGGCCCGCATTTGCGCGCCCGAGCCCTCCGTCGCCATCACGGTGCCGCCACCAAAGCGTTCGTGCACCACTCGATCACCGGGGCGCAGACCCAAGTTCTCGGCACCCGTGGACTTCGGTCGTGGCGGCGTGCCCGCGCCAAACGCGCGACCTTCGGTGAATTCGGTGGAGCGCCCAATGAATCCATCGTCCGCGAAGCTGGAGCGTCGAAGCGGGGCGCGACTCGATCGGTTATCCGTGAGTTCCTCCGGGATCTCAGCCAAGAAGCGGCTCGGGAGACCATCAACCACACGGCCCCACATGGTGCGGGTCCACGCCATCGACAGGGCGAGGTGCGCCTTGGCGCGAGTGAGGGCGACGTAACACAGGCGTCGTTCTTCTTCGAGTTCGTCGGGGTCAGCGTGGGCGCGCGAGTGCGGGAAAACGCCCTCTTCGAGGCCCGTCACGAAGACGGCCTCGAACTCGAGGCCCTTGGCCACGTGCATGGTCATCATGGAGACCGAACCCGAACCATCGTCTAAGTGGTCGCTCTCCGCCGAGAGGGCCATGCGTTCGAGATACTCCTCGAGGCTCTGGTGCTGCGCCGCCGCGGACGCCAATTCACCGAGGTTTTCGAGACGCCCACGAGCTTCTTCGGTGTTCTCGGCGCGTAGGGCCTCACCAAGGCCCGATTGCTCCACGATGGCGCCAATCATGTCGGCCGGCGACAGATCGTTGTTCATGGCGCGCAAGGTTTCGATGATCTCCGTGAAGGCCTTGACGCCGCGCAGCGCTTGAGGCGTGAGGCCCGATTCGTCCGCGTGCGCGGCCGCATCGAGCAGGGACTCATTTCGTTCCTGGGCGAAGATGGCCAACTTGGCCATGGCCATCGCGCCCACGCCGCGCTTCGGTTCGTTAATAACTCGGCGCACCGCTTGGTCATCGCGAGGGTTCACCACCAGGCGGGCGTAGGCCAGGGCGTCCTTGATTTCCTTGCGCTCATAGAAGCGCTGACCCGACACCACGCGATAGGGAATGGCCGCCCCGCGGAAGATTTCTTCGAGCACGCGGCTTTGCGCGTTGGTGCGATAAAAGATCGCCATGTCGCCGTAACCGATGTTCTCCTCGCGACGCAGGCGCGACACCTCTCGCGTGATGAAAGTGGCCTCGTCGTATTCGTCACCGCCCTTGTAGATGACGATGGGAGAACCCTGGCCGCGACGGGTGTAGAGATTCTTCGGGTGACGAGAGGTGTTGAGGCGAATCACCGCATTCGCGGCGTCGAGGATGTTCTGCGTCGAGCGGAAGTTCTCTTCCAGCATCACCGTTTCGGCATCGGGAAAACGCTCGGCGAATTCCAAGATGTTGCGCACGTCCGCCGCGCGGAAGCGATAGATGGACTGGTCCGAGTCACCCACCACGCAAATCTGTCGATAACGATCAGCGAGCAAAGTGACGAAGTGATTCTGGACGTAGTTGGTGTCTTGAAATTCGTCCACCAAAATGTGACGGAAGCGGTCTTGCAGGTTCGCCAAAATGGCGGGGTTATCGCGCAGCAAGCGCACCGCGTTTAAGAGCAGGTCATCAAAGTCCATCGCGTTGCTCTTACGCAGCTCCGCGACGTACGCGCCGTACACCGCGGCAATCTCCGCACTGCGCGGAGTGAACGAGTTGTTGTCCGCCCACTCACTGGGACTTTCCATGCGGTTCTTCGCAGCCGAGATCATGGCGGTCACGGCACGCGTCGATGGCGTCTTGCCGTCCATGCCGCGTTCCTTCATCAGGCGGTCGATCAGTCCCTGTGCGTCGTCCGCGTCATAAATCGTGAAGTTGGCTTCGTATCCCACGGCCGTCGGGTACATGCGCAGCAAGCGAAGGCAGGCGGAGTGGAAGGTCGCCACCCACATGGACTTGGCGTCATCACCAATGAGGTCCACCACGCGGTGGCGCATTTCGTCCGCGGCCTTGTTGGTGAAGGTAATGGCCAGAATCTCCGCGGACCTCGCGTCGCCGGTGGCGAGCAAGTGCGCGATGCGGCGCGTCAAGACTCGGGTCTTGCCCGAACCCGCCCCGGCCACGATGAGCAGCGGGCCGTCACGGTGCGTGACCGCTCGCGCCTGCTCAATCGTCAGACCCTCAACGAGGTGCGACGCGTCTTGAGGTACCTCGGGAACCGGTTCGCTCGCCCAGAGGTCCTCATCGGAATAACCGAAGCGGCTCACTCCCACTCAATCGTGCCTGGCGGCTTGCTGGTCACGTCGAGAGCGACACGATTCACGCCCGGCACTTCACGAATCAAACGGTTAGAGATGGTTTCCACCAGGTCGTAGGGCAAGCGCGCCCAGTCAGCCGTCATTGCGTCGTCACTGGTGACGGCGCGGATGATGATGGGGTAGGCATAGGTGCGACCATCGCCCATAACGCCCACGGTCTTGACCGCCGGCAACACCGCGAAGCTCTGCCAGAGTTCGCGATAGAGGCCCGCCTTCTTCACTTCGTCAACGACCACGGCATCAGCGGCGCGCAAGATCTCCGCGCGCTCGCGCGTTACTTCGCCCACGATGCGCACCGCAAGTCCCGGACCCGGGAAGGGTTGGCGCCACACGATGTCCGCCGAGAGTCCGAGTTCCTCACCGACCTTGCGCACCTCATCCTTGAAGAGGGCGCGCAGCGGTTCCACCAAATCAAAAGACAAGTCTTCGGGGAGACCGCCCACGTTGTGGTGGCTCTTGATGTTCGCGGCGTGACCCGATCCCGACTCGATGACGTCGGGATACAAGGTGCCCTGCACCAAGAAGCGAGGGCCATCGCCACCGGCACCCAGGTCACGAGCGACCTGTTCGAATTCACGAATAAAGAGTTCACCGATGATCTTGCGCTTGCGCTCGGGATCGGTCACCCCGGCCAACGCGTCAAAGAAACGGTCTTGCGCCTTGACGTGGATTAGCTCCACGCCGAATTCGCGCACGAAGGCGTTCTCGATTTGCTCGCCCTCATTGGCGCGCATCAGTCCGGTGTCGACAAAGACACAGGTGAGCTGCTGGCCAATGGCCTTAAAGACCAGGGCCGCGGCGACCGCGGAGTCCACGCCACCGGACAAGGCACACAGCACGCGCTCGGAACCCACTTGGGCGCGGATGCGCGCCACCTGTTCGTCGATGATGTTGCTATTCGTCCACGACGCGGGGATGCCCGCGATGTCGTGAAGGAAAGTGGTGAAGATGTCCTGGCCACGCTCGGTGTGCACGACTTCGGGGTGCATCTGCACCGCAAAGAGGCGGCGGGTCGCATTTTCCATCACCGAGATGGGAGCGAGTGGCGAACTCGCCGTCACGGTGAATCCCTCGGGAGCGCGCGAGATGGCGTCGCCGTGGCTCATCCACACCGCGCACTCCTCGGGCCACTGCGCGAGCAGGGTTGATTCGCCCTGACGCGAAAGGGCGGTGCGACCGTACTGGCCACCACCGGTCGAGGCCACTTCCCCACCGAGCTGCTGGGCCATGAGCTGCGCGCCGTAGCAAATGCCGAGCACGGGAATACCGAGCTCGTAGATACCGGGGTCGAGCGTGGGAGCCGGCGTCTCGTAGACCGACTTCGGTCCACCCGACAAGACGATCGCGGCGGGCTGACGCGCCGCGACGTCGGCGGCCGAGATGGTCGACGGGACAATCTCCGAATACACGTGGGCTTCTCGCACACGCCGTGCAATCAGCTGCGCGTACTGCGCACCAAAGTCAACAACGAGAACGGTGGGTGAGCTCAATGACCCATGCCCACGTTCTGCGCCTTCTGCAGCTGCTTACCTTCGGTCTGCAGTGCGGGGGCCAACATGATTTCGGCCTTCTGGAATTCCTTCAGGGTCTCGTAACCACAGGTGGCCATCGAGGTGCGAAGGGCACCGAAGAGGTTCATGCGACCGTCGTTTTCCGACGCGGGTCCGAGCAAGATTTCCTTGAGCGAGCCACGCACACCGGTCTTGACGCGCGCACCGCGCGGCAAGGTGGGGTGGAAAGTGGCCATGCCCCAGTGGTTCCCACGGGCCGGCGCTTCTTGCGCCGCCGACAGGGGCGAACCGATCATGACGGCATCGGCGCCACAGGCGAAGGCCTTGGCGATGTCGCCACCCTTGCTCATGCCACCATCGGCAATGACGTGCACGTAACGGCCGGTCTCATCGAGGTGACGCATACGCGCACCGGCGACGTCGGCAATGGCGGTGGCCTGCGGCACACCGATGCCGAGCACGCCACGCGTGGTGCAGGCGTTACCGGGCCCCACACCCACGAGCACACCAGCCGCACCAGTGCGCATGAGGTGAAGGGCGGCCTGGTAGCTGGCGCAGCCACCGACGATGGTCGGGATTTCGTATTCGCGAATGAACTGCTTGAGGTTGAGCGGCTCCACCGTCTTGCTGACGTGCTCGGCGGAAACCACGGTGCCCTGAATCACGAGGATGTTGAGGCCGGAGTCGGCGATGGCCTTGGCCATCCACGCGGTGCGCTGCGGCGTGACTGAGGCCGAGGTGGTGATGCCGGCGGCCTTCATCTCGGCGATGCGCTGCGACACGAGTTCGAGCTTGATGGGCTCGAGGTACATCTGCTGCATGCGCGCGGTGGCCTTGTCGTTGTCGAGTTCGCAAATCTCTTCGAACAGGGGGGTCGGGTCTTCGTAACGCGTCCACAGACCTTCGAGGTTGAGCACGCCCAATCCACCGAGCTTGCCGATTTCGATCGCGGTGGCCGGCGAGACGACGCCGTCCATGGCGGACGCGAGCAGCGGCAATCCAAACTTGTACGCGTCGAGCTGCCAGGAGATGTCGACGTCTTCGGGGTCGCGGGTGCGACGAGTGGGAACAATGGCGATGTCGTCAAAGCCGTACGCCTGTCGGGCCGACTTGTAAATGCCGATTTCAATTTCCGCCATGAGGTGCTCCCGCTCGCAAAGTGATTCCCTGAATCTACCGGAGAGGTGGTGACTTATTCGTGGGCGGCGGCGACGGCGCTGAGCAGTTCCACCAAGATGCGCGCCGTGGCCCCCCAAATGAGATCGCCAGGTGCCCGAAAGAAGTTCACCGGGAAAGATCCGTCGGCTCGGTCACTGAGGCGCGGGGTGTCGCGGTGCCAGCGTTCTTGACGGTGCGCATTCGGCGCGAGGAGATCCGCCAGGGCGACGTCGAAGATGCGCTCCACTTCGCGCTCGTCGGGGCGAAGCGGCGGGCGCTGCGCCAGCTCACCCACAATGGGCCAAATTGCTGAACCGCTGGAAAAGGTCACCAGCGGGGTGAGCCAGCCCGTCACCGTGACGAGGTCAGGAGCGAGGCCGACCTCTTCCTGCGCCTCCCGCAGGGCGCCGTCGATGGCGGTTTCGCCCGCTTCGGTGCGGCCACCGGGGAAGGCCACTTCCCCACGGTGAACGGGCAGGATCGAGGAGCGTCTCGTCAAGATCACGCGCGCCTCACCGTCTTCCTCGAAGAGCGCGATGAGCACGGACGACCGGCGAGTAATCAGGGTGTCATCGACGGCGGCCAAACCCTCGTGTTCCAAAGGATTACGGGGAAAATCATGCTCCGGCCAGTTCTGCTGACGGGCCGCGAGGGCGCGGCGCACCACGGCGAGAGAAATGTTCGACCAGTCGTCTCGATGAGACCACGGCGAGGGGTCGCCGTCTGCTCGAGCGGTCGGCACCGGCAAGGTCTGTGGGTGGTCGAAGTCGAAAAAATCGGCGGAAGGGCTCATGGGTCTCCCCTTTAGGCTACGAGCGGATTTCCCTCCCCATCCCCCCTGGAGTTTTTGTGAAGAAATTTGGCTCATTTGTCGTCCGTCATCGACGTCTCGTCGCGGTCTTGTGGCTGGTGTTGTTCATCGCCATGATGGGCGCCGCCCAGTCGGTGGGCTCCGCCTACTCCGACTCCTTCTCGCTCCCCGGCACCGACTCCACCAAGGCCTACACCCTCCTCGGTCAGGCCTTCGGAAAGGCGGCGCAGGGCGACCAAGACCAGATTGTGTACCGCGCCACCAGCGGCACGCTGGCCAGCCAGAAGTCCACCATCGACGCCAACCTCGAGAAGGTGGCGATGTTGCCGGGCGTTGCGAAAGTCACGTCGCCCTTCCCCTGCCCCGCGAGCTCGTTTCCCGCTATGAGCACGAATAGTGCCGTGACCTGCAGCCCACTCGGCCAAGTCAGCCGCCTCCACCCCTCCATCGGATACGCCACGGTGAGCTTCTTTAAGCCCGGCTACAAGATTCCCCTGAAGGAGATTGCCGCGGTCATCACCAAGGGTGCGACGATTCGCTCGTCTTCTCTCGAGGTGCAGTTCGGTGGCAACGCCTTCGGCCAAGAAGGGCAAAAGAACGGTTCGCCGGGCGAGTTGTTCGGCATCATCGCGGCCGCCGTCGTGCTGCTGCTCGCCTTCGGCTCGTTCTTCGCCATGCTGCTGCCCCTCGGCGTCGCCGTCTTCTCACTAGGCATTGCCTCCGCGGCCACCATCTTGCTGAGCCACGGCATCGGCATTGCCAGCTTTGCCCCGATTTTGGGTTCGCTCATCGGCCTCGGTGTCGGCATTGACTACGCCCTCTTCATCGTGACGCGCGCTCGCCAGAGCATCAAGAAGGGTCACCGCCCCGATGAGGCGATCGTTTCGGCTATCAACACCTCGGGTCGCGCGGTCATCTTCGCGGCCATCACGGTGTGCATCGCCCTGCTGGGTCTCTTGACCTTGCGCCTCGGCTACCTCAATGGCGTGGCCATCGCCGCCACCGTCACCGTCGCCATCACCATGTTCGCCTCGGTCACCTTGCTGCCGGCGTTGCTCGGCTTCATGGGTATGAAAGTGCTGAGTCGCAAGGAGCGTCGTGCGCTCGCGACCAACGGTCCGGTCGATGAAGCCGCATCCGGTTCGTGGCTGCGCTGGGCGCAGTTCATCCAGCGCCGTGGACGCATCTTGGCCCCGCTGGCCCTCGGTCTCATGGTCGTGCTCGCCATTCCGTACTTCTCACTCAACCTCGGCAGCGCCGACCAGGGCACCAACCCCAAGGGCACCACGACGCGTGCGGCCTACGACCTGCTCGCCACGGGCTTTGGCCCGGGCTTCGCCGGTCCGCTGCAAATTGTCGGCACCGAAAAGGTCGGTAGCGACGCCGTTGTCGCCCAGGACGAGATGCGCATTGTGCGCGAGGTCAAGATGCTCTCCGGTGTGGCCGCCGCCTTCCCGAGCCCGAAGACCGCGCACCTTCCCAATGGCACTCCCGTCTACGAAGTCACGGTGATCCCGAGCTACTCGCCGCAGGACCCGAAGACGAAGACCTTGATCAACGACATTCGTAGCAAGGTCATCGCCGCGGGCCACTTCAACGCACACGTCGGTGGACTCACCGCCATCTTCGGCGACTTCGCCAGCGTGCTCGGCTCCAAGTTGCCGCTGTTCATCGGCGTCATCGTGTTGCTGGGTTGCCTCCTGCTGATGCTCGCCTTCCGCAGCATCCTGGTGCCCCTCACGGCCGCCCTGATGAACCTCTTGGCCGCCGCCGCCTCCTTCGGTGTCGTGGTTGCCGTCTTCCAGTGGGGCTGGGGATCCAACTTGATCGGTGCCGGCACCGGACCCATTGAGGCCTTCTTGCCCACCATCATGATTGCCATCCTCTTCGGACTGTCCATGGACTACCAGGTCTTCCTGGTCTCGCGCATGCACGAAGAGTGGGTGCACACCGGCGACAACGCCCAGGCCGTCACTCGCGGTCAGGCCAGCACCGGTCGCGTGATTACCGCGGCTGCCCTCATCATGATCTGCGTGTTCTTGTCCTTCGTGTTCGGCGGTCAGCGCGTCATTGCCGAGTTCGGCATTGGCCTCGGTGGCGCGGTGTTGCTCGACGCCTTCATCTTGCGCACCATCTTGGTGCCGGCCTTGATGCACGTATTGGGCAAGGCCAACTGGTGGTTGCCGAAGAGCATCGACAAGGTGCTTCCGCACCTCGCGGTCGAAGTCGAGGACTAATCAGTCCGACACCAAAAAACCCGCCGGTGTGAGCCGGCGGGTTTTTGTGTCTGATGGTGTCTACCTGAGCAAACTGGCGATCGCCGTCTTCATCACGCCCGACAAGTAGTAGGCGTAGGTCGCCGTGATGTGCGACCAGTCCTGATACACGATCAAGTTATTCACGACTGCGGGACAAATGCCCTGGTGACATAGCCACGGCGTGGGGTCAACGAAGGGGATGCGCGCCTGGGCGGCCGCTGATTGTTCTGCACTGAGGTGATTCTTCGCGGTGGGGTCGGTGGGGTTCGTCTTCGTCGCGCAGGTCTGAATGGCGGTGGGGTGCGCTCCTAAGCAGACACCGGGCCAGGTACCCGCGGGGGCGTAAGCCGGATTGTCGCCAATCAGAGCCAACTTCGCTCCACTCGGCGCCAGCGCCGAGAAGGTGGTCGCCAGGCCGGTAGAAATCTCGTTGTCCGTAGTGAAGGTATTGGGACTGCTGTAGAGGTCGGTCGTTCGCTCCGCCATGATGATCGCGGCCGGCTTCATCGCATTCAGTTGCGAGATGGTAGTGCTGCGCCAGGTGGAGCACGCGCTGTTGTAGCCGGGGTTGGCGCCGTTCACGTACGGCGTCAATGTCGCCACCGGGCAGCCGGCATTGCTAATGACCTGCAACTTTTCGCCCGCAGCGAGAACCTCTGGCTCAATAGCCGACACCCACATCATCACGTGTGAGTCACCAAAGAGGACCACCGTCTTTGAGGCCGAGGGATTACCCCACGTGCAGGTGGGCTGACAACTATTCGGGAAAATTGCGTAGTAGGCGTCATACGGCAGTTGCGCCAAAGTAGGCAGGATGTTCGCCGGGAGCTTCTTCAAGGTCACGGCCGAGGTCACGGCCTTCGTAATAGATGCACTGGTTCCCGGCGTTGGGAGTTTGAATCCGGCGGCGTTAGCAAGAGGTGACACCGTGACCGCCGCCACCAGGACGGGAATGGCCACTCGGACAAGCTGTCGGACGAGGTGACGAGGCTTCATGAACGCGACCTTATCGGTCACGTCCCAGTGTCGTAGGTACGGGATGGTGAATTACAGCAGAGGCCGAAGGGCGTGTTTCATCACGCCCGACAGGTAGTAGGCGTAGGTGGCCGACACGTGCGACCAATCCGAATAAGCGAGCAGGTTGCCGATCACGGGCGAGCAGGTGGTGGCACTACAGAGCCACGGCACCGGATCAATAAAGAACAGGTGCTCGCGAGTGGCGACGGCTCGCTCGGCTGAGACGTGCGTGCGCCACGCGTCAGTCTTGTGAACGGCCGTGACGCACACGCTCACGTTGTGGCGATGCGTCGCGACACATTGGCTGGGCGAGAACTCTGGCCACGCGAAGGCGGGGTTATCACCCACGATGCCAATGGTGGCCTTGAGTGGTCGAAGCGCGGCCACCGTCAGCTCGAGTCCGCGATCG
>Ga0007866_1000397_pt1 | contig 12700 bp, 16 predicted proteins | sample CryBogCBH18Jul07_FD_71223 | JGI IMG/M metagenome (GOLD analysis project Ga0007866, IMG submission 71223) | Freshwater microbial communities from Crystal Bog, Wisconsin, USA - CBH18Jul07 | ecosystem: Environmental > Aquatic > Freshwater > Lake | place: Crystal Bog, Wisconsin, USA | collected... | reverse complement strand
CATGTCCAATCTTAGCAGAAGTACGTACTTGGTTTAAAGACCAAAGTCTAGAAGAAATGGGTCGTAAGTATTGGAAGAAAAGATCATACTTGTTCCAAGGCTTTGTGCGTGAGAATCCTTTGAAAGACGATGTTACACCTGCAAACCCAATCCGTAGATTTATCATCAGCCCACAGATTTTCAATCTAGTGAAAGCTGCATTGTTAGATCCAGAGTTAGAAAACCTTCCAACAGACTACCAAGGTGGTTTAGACTTTACAGTTACTAAAACATCAAAAGGTGGTTATGCTGACTATAGCACTTCAAAATGGTCACGTAAAGAATCTGCACTAACAGCAGAAGAAGCGGCAGCTATTGAACAATTTGGTTTATACAACTTGAAAGATTTCTTACCTAAGAAACCAAGTGATGTAGAACTTAAAGTGATCAAAGAAATGTTTGAAGCTTCAGTAGATGGTCAAGCGTATGACGCAGATCGTTGGGGTAACTATTACAAACCAAGAGGTGTAACAGTAGTTACTGCCAATGCTTCAACTGACAGTACACCAGCTACAGCATCAGCTGAACCAGCAGTGCATGAAGATGATGGTGCATTAGATACACCAGCACCAGTTGCAGAGGCTGCACCAGCAGCTCCTACAGCACCAGTAGCAACACCTCCAGCAGGTGGCACAGCTAGAGCTGAAGACATCTTAGCGATGATCCGCAATCGTCAGAAGACGCAATAAGCAATACATAGATGTTAAGTAGGATAGATGATATTATCTTTCCTGACCGTTGTGAAGTTATTGAATTAGCTTCACAACGGTACATCTATTCCATTTTTAAAAATGGCAGTAGTAGTATCAATGAATATGCTCAAGCACAAAAGTGTAAAATCTTATTCAATGAACAGATAAGAAAGCTAACTGATATCAATATGATCATAAGAAACCCCCAAGAGAGATTTATTTCTGGGTTCAATACCTACGTCTATAATACTCTACGAGACAATCCCCAATTGGATTTAGATACTATTATCTATTTCGCTGAAACATATTTGTTCCTTAATAGACATTACGCACCACAGTTTAGTTGGCTAGTTAACCTAACTAGATATGTCGATAAAAACACAACCAAATTACACTTACATGGTATGGACTCGCTTAAAGAGTTTACACCTTTAATTATAAGCCCACCAGAAAAGAAAATATTATCACAAGAAGTCGTAGATAGGCTAAACACAAATATACACAATGAAATGTATCTAAGAATAGATAATTTATTATTAAGTTTAGTTGGTCAATCTGTGACATTTGAAGAAATATTAACGTATCTTAAAGAACAAGATCTCAAGGCCTATGAGCATGTATTGTCCTAGATTAGATCATTTTGTTAGATTCAATCCCAATGGCACAGTTAGCCGTTGTGGCCATATGGTTGATGCACCACAGTTTGCTACACTTGAAGAAATGGAAGAAAGCCTATGGTTACGTAATGTGAAACTATACATGCACAAAGGCCTTTGGCCTGTATGGTGCGAGAGATGCAAACAAACAGAACAGGAAAGCAATACCAGTATTAGAATAAATGCTATAAACTTTGATAAGTTACAAAAACAACAAGATTATTTGTCAGTTGGTGGAGTATTGGACAACGTATGTAATAGCGCATGCCTGACCTGTAATGAAAATCTCAGTACAATGATAGGCGGATTAAAAAGCAAAACGTATCCTATAGTAGATAATAGCAGTAAGTTTTGGAATTTGCCATTAGATCGTGTAGTCCACTTAGACATCAACGGTGGCGAACCAAGCCATAGTAAAAATTATAAACATATACTGGCAAACTTGCCTAAGTCAATTAAATCAATTAGACTAAACACAAATTGTAGTACAGTATTAGAAGAACTAGAAGATATATCTCTACGTGGAGTACAAGTCACAGTTACAGTTAGCCTAGATGGTATTGGTCCAGTGCATGATCTTGTACGCTGGCCTGTTAAATGGGATAAGTTCTATGCTAATCTACAACGGTATATGGCCATGCCTGTAAAATTAAACACATGGACTACTGTTAGTGCCTTAAATGTAGATGATTTACCTAATATATTAGAGTTTGTTAAAGAGCATAAGTTAGATCATAGTTACGCTTACCTAGTAGAACCCAAGGAACTAGCTGTTGAAAATAAAGATACACCAGAATCATTAGCATATATACAAAAACAAAACAAGTTGAGAGGCCTATGAGTTTAAAATATTTTGTAGAATTGCCTTGCGATGACATTGGAATAATTTCCAATGAAATTTATAATTTTCTTCAGACTGAAACAACTGTACTGACTGATGGAAATATTGGATGGAATTTTATTGATCGCCAGCAGCTATTAGATCAAAGTCCCGGTCTATTAAATTTTTTTAGACAATATAAATTAATACCCAGACATGCTGCGGTTACAGTAATTACAGACAATGATCAATTGCCAAAACATATTGATGAATTACCAGTAACAGCAAAAATTAATATGCCTGTGTTAAATACCCAAGGGTGGGCCAATCGTTGGTATAAAGACGATCAGCTGGTGGCTGAATTGTCTGATATGAGTTTACCTATTGTGTTTAATTCACAAGTTATGCACAGTGTAGAAAAAACTACAGCAACAGAAGTTCCACGCATAGTAGCAAGTTTTACGTTCCACAACGAACCTTTGGATTTATTAAAATGAAAATTGCTATAACAGGACACTCAGCGGGCATAGGACATGCATTAGCAAACTTATTCGAAGCCAATGGGCACGAAGTCATTGGCCTTAGCCGTCGCAATGGTTACAATATTCGTAGCATACCTAAAGTAGCTGGTATGATTGAACCCTGTGATGTGTTTATTAACAATGCACAGGCAGGATTCGCACAAACTGAATTGTTATTTGAAGTATGGCGTCGGTGGCAAGGTCAGGGAAAAACCATTGTAAACGTCAGCACGGAAATGACTAAAATGAGTTTAGCACCTAAGCAAGAATGGGACGAATATCTTGTGCAAAAGAAGGCACTAGAATGCGCACAAGAATTATTAACTGAACGTAATAGTTGGCCTAGACAGATACTAATTAAGCCTGGCTCAATAGCTACACAACCAGGACAGGAACCACCAGAATATATAGATGTCAATGAATACGCCCAAGGGATATACAAGTGGATAGCAAAGAATATTTAACTAATAAAAATTTTTGTCCTATACCTTGGACTGGATTTATGTATAACTTTGACGGCACAGTTAAAAATTGTATCCGTAATCCTCAATCAATTGGCAATTTAAAAGATAACAGCCTAACAGAAATACTACACGGTGAAACTAATTGTTTAACCAAACATAATATGTATTATAACAAGCCAGGACCAACCTGCGGTGTTTGTTATGATTTAGAAAAAAATACCAATAGTTTTGACGTTATCAGTGATAGGATATTTTATCTTAAAGAACTTAAAGATGTCAATCTCAATACATATAAAAGCATAGATGCATTTAATCTAAGTACAGTTGACATACGTTGGAATAATACCTGTAACTTTGCCTGTGTGTACTGTACATCAGAATTTAGTAGTCGTTGGGCCACTGAATTGGGCCAAACGTTTGATGAAGTTCCACAGCATCGTTATCGCCAATTAAAGAACTATGTATTTGAACGTGCAGAACAATTGAAACATGTTTATCTAGCTGGTGGTGAACCATTGTTAATGAAAGAAAACTTTGAATTACTAACACTATTAAAAGAAAAGAACCCCAACGTCAATCTACGAGTCAATACAAATTTAAGTAAAGTAGATACACGTATATTTGATTTAATTTGCGAGTTCCCTAATGTCCATTGGATTGTCAGTGTTGAATCTATGGAACATGAATACGAGTATATACGTTGGGGAGGTAGCTGGAAAGACTTTTTGGATAATTTAAAAATTATCAAAAATTTAAATCACAAGATAAGTTTTAATATGTTACATTTCATATTAAATTATAAATCAATATTTGACTGTATTAAGTATTTGAAAAATTTAGGATTTCATAATAACAGTTTTATTGTTGGAGAATTATTAAATCCAGATTACCTAAATATTAGACATTTACCAGACAGTATGTTACAATCAGTAGAGAGAGAATTACAAGACTGGATTAATCAAAAACCAGGATTTTTGCTTGAAAACGGACTTAAAAATGTGTTACAATATATACAAACACCCATTGAAAAGAATATCAGATACTGTTTAGCAGAGATAGCAAAGATGGATCAAAGACGCAACATTAACAGCAGAGCAGTATTTACAGAATTATACAATTTAATAGGGGACAAATAATTATGGCAAAACTATTTGACTTAGCATCATTGGTTCAACTATGGAAATTAGATAGCCATTCTATTTTTAAAGATTTATATACATGTTGTATTTAATTTTCCCTCACGGTGGGTTGGGCCATACCCTAATAGGGTTGATAGACTATTGTACAGTAGAAGGTGGTGCAGACCACTCAAAATTTAAAAATATAGTTGGGAATCAACATCAGATAGAATCGTCTTGCATAAAAAATATTAGTCATCCAAATAAAATTAATACTAAAGAATATATTGAATGGGCTATGCCTAATTTGCTAGTATCTACATCATTTAACATTCGATCCAGGATACTGATTCTTGAGATGGGACATTATAAAGTAGATTTTTGGCCAGCTCCTACCTCTGAGGATATAAGTATATATTCTAAACAAGTGGCCGAAACTATAGGTGAAAAAATCGAATTGGCTGGAGTCGGGATAAAAGATAAATTAACCAGTCCGATAGATTGGTACACTGAGTATGATAAAATTTTTGAGATTGACTGGTATTGGAATAATCGTCTTGCCATTGTACAATATTTAAAACTATGTGGATTAACGCCATTGGCAGACAGAATCGATGAATATGCAGATAATGTGGTTGTAGCCAATCAATCTTTTGTTAACAAAGTTGACAGGTATTATCAGTTAGTTGATCAGATTATTGCTGGAAAAGACGAACCAATTACTTTAACTTTTTACGAAAGCAGTTTAATTTATGCGATGCTGTTAATGCATTATAATAAATCACATACAGATTGTCGATTATTGTCAAGCATGCCTACAAATACTCAAGATTTTTACAACATTTTTAACTAATAAAAAAGGAAATAATCATGGCAAAACCATTTGATATATCAAAATTCCGTAAGTCAATTACCAAGTCAATTGACGGACTTAGCACAGGATTTAATGATCCAACAGATTGGATTTCAACAGGCAATCACACACTTAACTACTTGATCAGTGGAGACTTCCACCGCGGTGTTCCCTTAGGTAAAGTAACAGTGTTTGCTGGTGAATCAGGTGCAGGTAAAAGTTTTATCTGTAGTGGTAATTTAATCCGTAATGCACAGAAAGATGGCATCTATGTTATCTTAGTTGATACAGAAAATGCTCTAGATGAAAAATGGTTACATGATCTAGGAGTTGATACCAGCGAAGAAAAACTACTCAAACTTAACCTAGCTATGATTGATGATGTAGCCAAAACTATCCATGAATTCATGAAAGAGTATAAAACATTACCAAAAGAAGAATGCCCAAAAGTTCTTTTTGTCATTGACAGTTTAGGTATGTTGTTAACTCCGACTGATATTAATCAATTTGAAGCAGGCGATTTAAAAGGTGATATGGGCCGTAAGCCTAAAGCACTCACAGCACTTGTGCGTAACTGTGTAAATATGTTTGGTAGTCACAATGTTGGTCTAGTAGCGACCAATCATACTTATGCGTCACAGGATATGTTTGATCCAGATGATAAGATTTCAGGTGGCCAAGGCTTTATCTATGCGAGTTCAATAGTGGTTGCTATGCGTAAATTGAAACTTAAAGAAGATGAAGATGGTAATAAAGTAAGTGAAGTCAAAGGTATCCGTGCTGCATGTAAGATCATGAAGACCAGATATGCTAAACCATTTGAATCAGTACAGATCAAGATTCCATATGAAACAGGTATGAACCCATACAGTGGTTTAACTGACATGATGGAAGGCAAAGGTTTACTAAGTAAAGATGGTAATCGTCTTGCTTATAAATCAGCTGATGGTAAAGAAATCAAACAGTTCCGTAAAGCATGGGAATCAAATGAAGAAGGTTGTTTAGACATTGTTATGAAAGATATTTCAGCTAATGCTAAACTATTAGATGGTGGACCAGCGCCAGAAGCACCAGCGTTAACAGATGAGGAGACAGCAGAATGAGTATTGAACTAGATGCATTAGGTGAAGTTTGGCTTACTTGTAAAGAGTATATCGCTCCTAAGGATCGCCAAGCGGCAGCAGATCATGTGTTGGCTATTGTAGCAGATCACAATATTGTTGAACGTGACCTTAAAGCATTTGCAGGTACAGACAGCTATCTTAAACGTAGCCTACAAGAATACCTAGGCGAAGATGAAGTTGAAGATGAGGATGATGACTATTAATGTGGTATAGCCGCGTAGTAGCTAGTTTAGGTGCGATACCCGATTTCATAGCACACTATGAACGGGAATTAGATGAAGCACGAACAGAAGTGGGGGTCTATGGTAACATAGAAAAGAATCTTGCTGGCCTGCCCGGGATTACAGAACGACGCTTCAATCAGCTACAAGAGATTGAAGCAGTTCTTAATTACCTCAACATTCAGTTAAGAAAAATACGCAAGAAACACTTCCAAAAGTATCTAGAAGGATACGCTCGTGCTTTGACTAGTCGTGATGCAGAAAAGTATGTTGATGGTGAAGACGAAGTCATTGACTTTGAAACTATCATCAATGAAGTAGCACTGCTACGCAACAAATGGCTGGGTATCATGAAAGGCCTAGAAAGCAAGAACTTCATGTTAGGACATGTCACACGCTTGCGCACAGCAGGTATGGAGGATGCATCAATTGGCTAGACACAGTCTAAATATATTAGAGACCATACAACAATATGATACTTTCTTAGAAAGCCTTAGAAACATAGCTGACGTGGGCTGTGGTACAGGTGAAGATGCTGTTTGGTGGGCTACCTTAGAAAATTATGCTGAGCCACCAGAACCCTATAACTTTAATTGTTTTGCAGTAGACAATGATCCTGCTAAACTAGCACAGGTTCCCGCTCTCAAAAATGTCAATAAATTACAAAGAGATTTCAGTGATGAACAGATATTTCCAGTCAGCATTGATCTAATGTGGGCGCATGACAGTCTACAATACAGCACTAATCCATTGCTGACATTACGTCGTTGGAATGAAGCCATGACTGTCAATGGAATGCTGATATTGTCTGTTCCACAACACACAGGTATTGAGCATAATCAACAATACAGCAGAGGCTATAATAGATGTTATTTTCACTATACTCCAGTCATGCTGATTTATATGTTGGCCGTAAATGGATTTGACTGCCGTGATGCGTACCTATTGAAAAAATTCCAAGATCCTTGGATTAACATGGCTGTATACAAAACTGACATCGCTCCAATGGATCCAGCAACAACCAATTGGTACGATTTAATTGATAAAAAACTATTACATCCTAGTATAGTTGATTCAATTAATTCCAGTGGTTATCTTAAACAAGAAGAAATCATCATGCCATGGTTAGATAAAGAATTATACTTTATTGACTACGTTAGCAAAAAGATGGAATGGAACCCAACTGAACCTCCAACAATAACTGGTGTGTTTAATGAAGTGATTAGATCCACAGAAACCACAGTGGTACAGGCTAAACCAACAAGTAAAAGTCAACAGTTACTTAAACCCCTACCACCAACTAGAAAGAGTTACAAACAAGATGATCAATAGCGTGGTAATCTGTACAGGTGGATTTGATCCACTACATTCAGGACATATAGAATATCTCAAAGCTGCTAAAGCCTTGGGCAATATCTTGATAGTTGGTGTTAACAGTGATAGTTGGCTTGAACGCAAAAAAGGCAGAGCATTTATGCCGTTTAAAGAGCGACAAGCTATCATCAGCAACTTGAAATTTGTAGACTATGCTATCGCCTTTGATGACACTGACGACACTGCCTGCGATATCATCGAAGAAACAAAACTAAACTATCCTAACAGCAAGATCATCTTTGCCAATGGCGGCGATAGAACTGCTAAAAATATTCCTGAAATGTCAGTCACAGATGTGGACTTTGTGTTTGGTGTGGGCGGAAAAAATAAGAAGAATAGTTCAAGCTGGATCTTAGAAGATTATAAAGCACCTAAAACAGAACGCCCATGGGGTTATTATCGTGTCCTACATGAAGTATCGGGTACTAAAGTAAAAGAGCTTACTATAGAACCTGGACAAAGCCTAACCATGCAACGACATTGGGACCGTGATGAACACTGGCATGTAGCAGAAGGTAGCTGTACAGTAGATTTTGAAGACGCTACAACAACCAGTCACGTTAAACTTAAACGACATGATCAGTTTACAATCAAAGCTGAATGTTGGCATAAACTATATAATCCCTACGATACCCCTTGTAGAATAGTCGAAATCCAATACGGTATTACCTGCAACGAAGAAGATATAGAACGCAGATAAATACTGTATCATGAACTTTAAAGAACTCCAAGAATCCGCAGGTGGAATGGCCAAGCGTTGGCTAGAATCACAAGTTTCGCCACACTACTGGACTGATGCTGCTGGTAATAGATATACTATGGCTAGCTTGGCGCAGTTTCCTATTAAAAAGCCTAACTTACCTATGGAAGATCTCTTGTTAGAGATTGAAACCATAGTTGAAGACATGGGTTTAAAAATGTCTCAGGTAAAGGTAGTCAACACACAACCAGCTAAACAAGGTGCTGCGATGTTGGTTGTCATGCAGGATCAAAAGAAAAAGCTATACCCATTTATTAAATTCTTCCAAAAGCGTACCATGGACAATATTGGTATGCACTGGACCCCAACAGATTTTGAAGAAAAAACAGGTCTTGCTTGGGAACAGACACGCATGACAGGTACTGGTAAAGACCGCCAAGCAGAAGTTATTAAACGCATTGGACTTAAACCAGTTGATGTAGTAGCTGTTAATACCAACATTAAACCTATACAAGTTCCAGTACAGGTAGATGCCATGCTACGAGAAAGAAATGTAGATGCAACACTGTCAAAAGCCATTGGACAATTAGTTAATAATGCTCTACTAGGTAAAACAACTCCTGTTAAAGGTCTGGCACCATATGAGAGAGATATTAAAGTTGACTTTGGCGAAGTAGCTACACCATTGGCATTGATCAATGGAAGTCTAGCTGGTGGCAACTATAATGATGTTGAAACACAATTATTAAAAACATTAGGTGTTACGTGGAAAAATGTCAAGTCAGTATTTTATCCAGCTGCACTAAATGAACCTTTATATGACAGTCAAATCAATTGGGCCAATGGTACTACACTACGCATCAGTAACAAAGCAGAAGGCAAAGGCGGTGCAGCTTCGCTGTCAAGTATCGCTGGTGTTATCAAACGCTATCCAGAACGTTTTAGCAACGCAGACAAAAGATTACTTAACACAAAATATAAGTTGTTTGTCACAGCGATTGATATGATCATGCAATATAACGCAGTAGAAGGTCCTTTGATGTTAGCTAATGCTATGGGATTGATTACTACTCAAGAAGTTCAAGTAGTTAAAACCTATGTTGATCAAAAGATTACTCGAGGTACCAAAGGCATCACACCAAATCTTAAAAAGATTATGAAGTTGATGGCTGCTAAAACTGACAAAGCAGATTACGCTGTTTGTTATCATTTAATTTCTGCTGTGGCTAGAGCTTGTATACATAGACTAAACGCAAATGTCAATCTTACCACAGAATTCTTTACATTTATCTTAAGTCGCGCAAATTTAATCCAAGTTAACCAATTTACCGCACGCAGTGGTGATGCTGTGGGGTGGGCACGATTTGATGTAGTTTGGCCTCCAGTATTTACGGGCAAGATTGTATTCAGTGCCGCTGATTACCAAGCCAATAAACGTCCAGGCAATCGCCTAGCATTCAAAACATAATTGTTGACATTCGCAACAAAATCTGTTATACTTAACTGTAAATTCAATAATTATTGGAGTATTCTATGTCAGTAAAAGCAGTCAACACCGTTGAACGTTATAACATTGATAACTGTATCAAACCATTTGAGGGCAATCGTTTCCGCATGATTCTAGCAGGCGCTGTTCGTGCCCGTGAAATCGCCAGTAAACGTGTTATCGCAGATAAAAATGGTAATCGTAAACCTTACGCAAATAAACCCACAGTTGAAGCACTGATTGAAATCGATCAAGGTCAATTTGGCGCAGAATACTTAAACAAAATCAAACAAGGATAATTAAATGGCAACTAACTCAAGTTTCAATCTCAGTAAAACAACTAAAAAACTAGCCTGCGGAATTCAAAACAAACACACACGCAGAGTGTTTCTGGACCTAATGATCCAAGCTGAACATGCACAAGCTGTTGGTAAAAATCGCAAATTCAGCGATCCTGCAACCAGCCAAAAAAGTGGTCCTCGTCCACAACCTACAGTAGAGGCCAGTGAATAATGGATTATAAAATTGCAGACATCGGCTTAGCTGCTTGGGGACATAAAGAAATCGCCATAGCCGAAACAGAAATGCCAGGATTGATGGCCATCAAAGATGAGCTTTACTATCAACAACCACTTAAAGGTGCACGTATCGTTGGTAGTCTACACATGACCATACAGACAGCGGTGTTGGTACAGACACTAGTAGCCTTAGGCGCTGAAGTGCGTTGGAGTTCCTGTAACATTTTCTCAACACAGGATCATGCGGCAGCGGCACTAGCTGAACAGGGCATTCCAGTCTACGCTTGGAAAGGTGAAACAGAAGAAGAATATTGGTGGTGCATTGAACAAACTATCTCAGCTAAAGAGGGTTGGACACCTAACATGATCTTAGATGATGGTCATGATCTAACTTGGTATATCCATAAAAATTATCCGCAACTGTTAGATGGTATCTATGGAGTCACTGAAGAAACGACCACAGGTATCCATAAGATCCGCGAAGCGATTGAAGCAGGTGAATTTAAACTACGTGCTATCAATGTCAACGATTCAGTGACTAAGAGTAAGTTTGACAACTTGTATGGTTGTCGTGAAAGTCTAGTAGATGGTATCAAACGTGCCACTGATGTGATGATCGCAGGTAAAATTGCAGTAGTAGCAGGATTCGGCGACGTAGGCAAAGGTTCAGCAGCCGCACTCCGTGCATTGTCAGCACAAGTATGGGTGACTGAAATTGATCCTATCTGCGCACTACAAGCTGCTATGGAAGGTTATCGTGTAGTTACCATGGACGAAGCCGCAGAACAAGCAGATATCTTTGTAACTGCCACAGGCAATATCGATGTTATCACCTACGAGCACATGGAACGCATGAAGAACAATGCTATCATCTGTAACATTGGTCATTTTGACAGTGAGATCGACATCGCCAGCTTAAAAGACTGTGAGTGGGACGAGATCAAACCACAGGTAGATCATGTGACCATGCCAGGCGGGCACAAGCTGATCATCTTGGCCAAAGGTAGATTAGTTAATTTAGGTTGTGCTACAGGACATCCTAGTTATGTTATGTCAAACAGTTTTACCAATCAAGTGCTGGCACAGGTAGAATTATTCACAAACTACAAAGATTATAATATCAGTGAACTATATCTATTACCAAAACACCTAGATGAAAAGGTAGCCCGTTTGCATTTAGATAAGATTGGTGCTAAACTAACTACTTTATCAGACGAGCAAGCAGAATATATCAGTGTTGGCGTTGAAGGTCCATTCAAACCAGATACTTATAGATACTAACCAACGGAACTAAAAAGCCTCACTCATTGTGGGGCTTTTTCTTGACCCATCGTTACTGCTTATTAATTTTTCTTATTATCACCATTTGATCATTCAATAAGCAAAACCTATTAAAATGGCTTGACCAATAGGTTTTTTTGCATATATAATATATGTAAGACACTAATTTAAAAGGAGGATAAAATGTCTTTAATTAATACGCAAGTTCCAGAGTTTAAAACACAAGCGTTCCACAACGGTAAGTTTGTAGAAGTATCAAATGAGTCAATCTTAGGTAAATGGTCAGTGTTTATTTTTATGCCAGCGGCATTTACATTTAACTGTCCTACTGAAGTAGAAGATGCAGCAGACAACTATGCAGAATTCCAATCAGCAGGTGCTGAAGTATATGTGATCACGACCGACACACACTTCTCACACAAAGTATGGCATGAAACCAGTCCTAAAGTAGGCAAAGCTGAATTCCCATTAGTCGGTGATCCAACACACACATTAACCAACGGGTTTGGTGTGCATATCTCTGAAGAAGGACTAGCACTGCGTGGCACATTCGTCATCAACCCAGAAGGCGTGATCAAAACAGCTGAAATCCACAGCAATGAAATCGCTCGTGATGTTGGTGAAACACTGCGTAAATTAAAAGCTGCGATCTACACAGCTACTAATCCAGGTGAAGTTTGTCCAGCAAAATGGAAAGCGGGTGCAGAAACTATCGCCCCTAGTTTAGATTTAGTAGGTAAGATCTAACATGACCAACAGGGAGTTTGAAGACTATGCCGATTATTGTAGAACTCGTGGCTTTGATAATTGCCCTTGTAGATAGTTTAGTTTAA
>Ga0007866_1000391_pt1 | contig 12719 bp, 16 predicted proteins | sample CryBogCBH18Jul07_FD_71223 | JGI IMG/M metagenome (GOLD analysis project Ga0007866, IMG submission 71223) | Freshwater microbial communities from Crystal Bog, Wisconsin, USA - CBH18Jul07 | ecosystem: Environmental > Aquatic > Freshwater > Lake | place: Crystal Bog, Wisconsin, USA | collected... | reverse complement strand
AGTAGCCTCTTTGTTCCGGGCCTAGTAATTCCCATATGCCCAGCCTCATGCATTCCCTCTATCTCAAATTCACCATCTTCTTTTTCTCTCAAAACAGCAACTTTCCCCTTTAAGATAAAAAAAGGATGAGTTGTTTTATGTTTCAAAGAAACAACAAGCGAACCTGCTGGCATCAAAATTTTCCTAGTATAAATCTCTGGAGTAAAAAAATGCTCAAGAGGACACTCAACTTGAGGAGAGTTTCCAATCGTCTCTTCAATTCTATCCATTGTACTGATTTCAGAAAGTTCTCTCATATCAGTAAGGCCATGTAGCCCCGTCATCCCAAACATATGTTGGAATCAATGCGTTGAGCATCATGTTGTTTTCAAATTGCCTAATGACGCTACCTGTAGGCTCTTCTTGATCGGCAGTCTCTCTATTGACTTCAAATATCGCATTCTGAAGAGAAGTATTATAAAGCTGATCGCTCCCTTTGTTTTCACGATAAACAACTGCCATAACAGCAGAAATCATCGCTTCAGGAGTAAATTCAACCTGATCAGTCAATTCGTAAAGGTCTTGATAATTCTTCTTGCAATAAAGAATTACAGAATCCTTAACGCATCCCTTAATTGCATATCTCCTAAAGCTAGGATTAATGTCATAAGGCTGATAAATAGACAAAAGCATCTGCGCTTGATTGTCGGGATCGTATGAATAAAGCCTTACCCTTCCCTTTGTTTGAGGCTTTGTTACTTGAAAAACTGACTTGAAGAAATTAACCGAATAAGCATAAGCAGGAGCAAGGCCAAGAGCAATTGTTTCACTAATTCTCGTTCCATAAGCATTCTCCCCAAAAAAAGTAATCTCAGTACCAACATCAAGAGATGTTTCAGACTCAATACAAAGCTGATAAGGAGCAAGATCGTAATTCTGAAAAGTTATATGCTTTCCACCAATTTCAATAAACTTCTTGTTTCCGCCATTCCAAGCATATGCCTGACCCCATCCATTATCATAATTAGAACCTCCATATCCCCAAACATCTTGCGGAACAGATTGATACCATTCGTTGCCCAAAGAAACAGGATTGCCATCAATCCAAGCCAATCGCACCTGCTTGTAAATACTTGGAAGCGTAAGCAGACCCCCTACGCATTTAATGCAAACGTATTCACAAGTAGCTGAAGTATCCGTTTTATTCCACAAAAGGCGACGAGCTTTATTTAGATAATCCAATAACAATGTCGGATTACACGTACCACTATTTCCTGCGTAAGGACGCAGAACATTGGTCATATATGCGACATCATATAACATATAAAAATAAATTTGGGCTATGATACATCTTCTACGGTTCCTAAAGCAACCGTTTTCCTATTCTTTACCTTCAGAGAATTGCTTATTCTTTGCTTCCATTGTTCAGAGCGAGGATAACCTTTTCTTCCTTCTGCCATTTTCTTCTTTGTTTCTTCTGAAATACCTCTTCGTTTTGCGGCTTCAGATAATTTCTTTTTATGATCTTCCGAAAAAACAATTCCTTTTCTAGCAAATGAAAGCTTCTTTTTTGACTCTTCTGTATGTTTAGAATTATGACCTCCAATTAGAATATTGTATCCATATTTTCTATTTGCTGATTCATATTTCTCTATCCACTCAATTTCACGCCAATCTAAAATTTCTTCAGGACAATATTCAATTACAGAAAATTCAAAACCATCTTTGCCATATTTTATCCAAGCAGACTGCAGGTGATCATTACAATGACGGCATGAATTTAACATTGTCTTATGATCAGAAAATCTTCGGACAACATCATTGCTCTGTCCAATATATCGCTTTCCGCTTTCGATATGTTTCCAGCAATATATTCCAGATGCAGATGCCATCTTCTTAAATCATTTCACCTTGGCTAATCGGCCTTCCAGCAAGCGATCTTGTCATTGGACGCTTCGGCCCAACAACGCTTGGCAAAGAAGATAGCTTGATAGATGGAGATGCTTTTGTTTTCAGCATCTTACTCCTCATCATCCCACTTTTAGGGATCTTGGGGAGTTGCATATATCAGAGCCAATCTGCGTTAAAGGGGCTTCCCTTACCCATAGAAGTCTCATTGGCAGGGCCACCGACAGACCAGCACTTGTCGCCAGCTTCACCAACAGACTTGATACGAGCAGTACGAGCATCCTTGTAGGCACGGATCGTAGGAATATCATTCTTAATCTGCGCACGCTGCATAGGCTGCGGCATGACATGATCAAAAACAATTCCCTTCTCGGTCTTGTCAACCGTATATTGAACTCCGTGGGAGGCCATATTACTTCTTGGAATATCCGCGTCCGGGAGACGTAGGTTCGGGCTGCTTGGCTCCAGCGTAGATAATTCCGCTGAACTCCGTTCCGCGAGGATGATTGCTCATCCCCTCTTTAATGGTTCCACGAGTGCTGAAACCTTCGGATTGGAGCTTAGGCTCCGTCGCACGATTGATGTTTTTAGCCATTGGTTTTAGGTGTTGTTGGTTTGTTTGTGAAGTATCAGAGTGATCCCAAATTGCTTACTTGCCAAGTAAATTTAGTGATTTCTGTATTATTGCTAAGAATCCAAATTTGAAATGAAGAAGCTGTTGGTGATCCAATTACGCCCCAAGATGCTTGAGCATCTGCTGTTCCAGTGGTTAAGTTAAAATATCCACTAATATTGTAACTTGCGCTGTTAATTGGAGTTGGAAGATTAATTGTAAAAGTCTGAGGAGAAGTATTTGCAGCAACAGTAACAGTTCCAGTTTGCCAATTAACGGCATTTAATTGGTTCTGAATTGTTAAAACATTTTGTTGAAGTGTTGTAATCTGCTGAGGTGTAACCTGATTCAAAAATGGGATATTCACAGTCCCGTTATTCAGGTACAAGGAAATGAAACTATTAAAAATAGCAGCCCAATCTCCGCTTGGACAATAACTGTTTGGAACAGTCGGGAAAAGCAGTTGTGCTGGAGACGATTGGTTGTCCATATTATTTTATCCTTGTACAGAAGAAATAGAAGAAGGTAAAGGAATTATTCTGTAATAATCCAAATCGTTTATTGGGCAAGAAACAATGGGATCAATTTCATCTCCCACACATATTCCTTCTGGAAGGTCTAATGTAGCATTAAGATTTCCTCCAATTCTTACACGATCCACAATGCAGGTTCCTGTTATATCAACTTTTATTTGAAACTCTGCGCCCTCTTGAAGATTAATCTGATTGGATGATTGGCAATCATTAATATCAGGGGAAGGAAATTTGATTTGTGAATATTTTGGCAATGAAATTTGAGGAATGCATCCAGACTGAATGGGCGTATATTGACTTGACGCTATAGAAATAGTATTACCAAGTTGAGTAAATTTTGGGTATGAATCAGGTAGATATGACATTTCAAATGTCACTTTTTCATTCAGATTTGATACCCACATCTCTGCTCCTACAAGTTGCTTTCTAATAAATTTTGAAGCCTCGGCATTCGGAGTAAAGTCAAAACGCTTTGTAATAAAATAAGACTTAATAGGAACAGTTCCTAGAACTTGAGAATAGTCATCTACACCAGTCTGATATGAACTACTGTTCTGAAGTTCATAAAGACGATTCACTCCATCGGCATCAAAAGAAAATGCAAATCCTCTTTGAACCCCATTTATTTGTGCTGTGATTAATTGCGTAGGTTGCGGCCCCTCCCACAATCCATTCCAGCGTGTCGGCAAAGAAGCATCGGGGTTAATTCTGCTTTCTTGCTCTACATCCAAAACTATCATTGCCCTGCTAGGACGATGCAATCCATAAGATGGATCAGCATTAGCAACAGTAAACGGAGAAACTGTGGCAATAAGCCTATTGTCAAAAAACATTGCTGACTCAAATTGCCTCAACCAAGGCGTATCATGGTTTACCCAAGGCTGAACCTCCCTACTAATCTTACGGAAAGAAAGGGCTTCATAAAAGTCAACTTGTGCGTTGTTGTAAAATGCCCAACCATCATCAGAACGGAAATATACATCGTTGTTTACTCCCGTAATACTCCAAGGAGAACGACATCCGCGCCCAATCAAAGAAACCTTTTGAATATTGTTGGCTTGCCAAGTCGTTCTATCTTGCGACAAATCCAAAGTAAATGAACCATTCTCACAAAACACAACCAATTCGCCCTGTCCGCGAACATTAATGTTGAGTGAAGGCATCACCCTCATACCTGTAATCAATCCAAGATTTGATGGAGGGGTAAATGAACCCCCTTCTTGCCAATAGGTTTGTTCTGTAAAATTCTGCGTATTGGAAGTGGTAGTAAATCCATTTCCATAAATAATGTCAGAAATATAAATATTGTTGTTCTTATCGCTTACGGCTACGCGACCATAAGAGTATGCCATAATTGTTCCAACTGGCATCTGTTGTGCAGCGGGATTAAGCCTATAAACAGTGCCATTTGATTCAGGAGTTATGGCTGTAGTTGCTGATGTTGTGGTTGCTATATTTGACCAAGGAGTTGCAGATCCATCAGGATAAACAGCCCTTACTTGAAAAGAATAAGAAGTTGAAGCCTTCGATGTGCTAAAAGTATAGTAATTCTGATTGTACGATATAGTTGCAAAATCAGTAAAAATATTTCCTCCCGTTTGGACTTGAAGCTCATTAAAACTTGCTCCTTCGGCATTGTTTGTCCAAGTCAATTTGATCGATAGCAATCCATCTCCTTGCGCTTGAAGATTTGTTGGAGATCCAGAAACATTACCACTCCATGCAATAGGATCTTGATAGCCATTTTGGATGTAAACCCAGTTCTCTGCTTGCACAAACCAAGTGTGCATAAGAGTAGGATCATTTCCACCTATCAATGGATACAACGTACAAATGTTGTTTACGATTGCTATAAAAAATATCTGACCAGCAACTGAGCATACAATCCCATCTACAGCACCCGGCGAAACTGCTTTATAAGGATATGCTCCTTGGAAATTACCCGTTTGAAATAGCGTCAGATATGAAGAATCATATCCGTAAGCAAGATTGATTTGGAGATCGGTAAATGGAGGCCTTGTACTATTAATTCCCTGACGGAAAGACCTATTTACACATGAAGAAACATATGTTGGAGGCAAATTACTTGGATGCGTTTCTGCATCCATAGCAATTGTTGCTGCTGTACCATCATAAATCCTGCCATCTTGGGCCATGATTTTTTAACTCCATTGTTCCGTTGGCTTGGTAGGCCATGTTGGATTAACAACAGGATTTACAGCCAAAGCACGGAGAGCATTACGATAAGCAATAAAATCAGATTGATTGATAAGATGAGGAGAATTTGCAGTATTGGCAACACTAGGAATCTCTGTCCAATCTGTAGAAGAAAGAAGTGTCTGAGCAGTTGATTTGCATTCAGTCAATTTTTGTTGCGTTACAGCAGCGTTATAAGAACTTGAATCAAAATTGATTACTCCATTAACCAACGTCAGATATGGATATTGATCTATGGTATATGTATTAGGTATCAAAACAGCATCAGCAGGAATCAATCCCGTCTGAGTTGAATCGAATCCCCAAATCTTATTGTTCGTATCAATATAGTAATTCATAATTATCTAAGCTCAAACCAAGATGTTATTGATGCTACATTCCCTGAAAGAGAGTAAGTAGATCCCTTGGGAACAATAAAAGATGTTTGCGCTGTGTAATTCTGCAAATAAATAGTGCAAGAATTATAAGACAAAGATCCGATAGAAACAATTAAGTTTCCATTAACTGCGGAAACTGTTGAAGAAATAGAAACAAATATAGGAGAACCCGTGCTATTTGTATATGTTACACCTGATGTTCTGCTCCCGGTTACATTTGTTAAAGTTTGGGTTGGATTCCCAAGCCCAGTAATAGGGAAAAGATTTGAAAGAGTAATAGCCATATTAAGAAATTATTACGACCCAAGTTGTTCCGTTGTAATAAAGAGTAACTTGCCAATTTGAAAGATTGCAAATCAAATTTTGAACAGATCCTTGAATTGTACTTCCAGACGAGGGAGCAATCGTAAGATTATTTGTACCCCAAGAAGCGGAGGCATCTGCCACAGTTACTACAGTTCCCGTAACAGGAGCAGGAGGCAACGTCAAAGTCCACCCGCCAGAAGAAGTATTTGCAGCAATTGCCTCACCAGCAGATGCAATGTAGTTTCCCGACTTGGCAATATAGTTTAAACTCAACGATGGCGTTGTTGCATACGGGTTACCAAGAGCATCAAAAGCAACATACTGACCAGATGTTCCAGAAAGCTGATAAACTGTATTAGCCGCAAGAGGGCCGTCAGCAGTTGATCCAGTTTTATAAACAAGCCCTTGGTTTGGAATAATGCTTTCAATAGTCCCCCAAGTTGTTGTTGTTGCACTTGGCGATACGACAGGGAATTGCGTCTCAGAAGATGTGTTAGGAACAAATCCAGAAAGCTGACCAGTAGGAGTAATTGCTTGGATTTGACCTGTAGAAGTTACAACCTGATTGGAGGAATTGCTTCCAAGGAAAATAGGATTAGCTGAAGAAGAATCTCCCCAATTAACAAGGCCAGTAGAGGCATTGTAGAACAGGATACTATTGGAAGTAAGCGTAGGAACTGTGTATTTGCAATAGGCCGAATCTTCTCCAACGACTCGCTGGATTGTTCCAGTACCAAGGGCCGTGCAAGCTGTAGGGAAATTCGGATTGCAAGCAGAAGGAGCGTATTGAACTGTGCCTCCGCATCCGCATCCCCCACCCCATCCGTTGTTGTATCCGTAAGACATAGATTTTTTTTTAAGAGTTGTTTAAGGTTTATGCAAGAGAGAAATTAAAAATGGGTTTTGTGATAGACATAAAAATTTTAAATTAATTCATTATCCAATTTGCTCTGCGCATTTTTAATCCAATAAAACGCACAGTAGATGCTCCAGCCGAAGCCCCACCAACGCCAATATAAGCCGCTCCAGACGGAACAGTAACTATGTTGCGAAGATAATTCCAAGATGAATTTACAACAGAATTAAATTGGCTAACAACTTTAGTAAACTCAACCAATGATCCATTTTTATCAAAACTTGATAAAAGTAATGAACCTTGATTTCCAGAAGAAAGGCATATCCATCCTTCAACCAAAAATTGGTCTCCCGGTTTAACGCTAAAACAAGTAGCTTGTATTGTGCTTAAAGAAGTTGCATTTGCGGTTGTAACAGCACCATTAGCAACAGTCGTAGTGCATTGAATAGAATGTGTATATGAAGTTCCGCTAGGAACATCAATAGATAATGAAAAAGTTGGCGTTTCACCACCACTTAACGCATACCATCCGCTGGTTGTATTTCCTTGAGTATCAATTGTTAAAATAGAATCTAACAAACTATTTTCTATTGTATCTAGTTTGTAAATAGGAGTTCCCGCAGTAGTTATGTTTGCGGGCAACCAACGGCATCCAGAGAAAATTGCACTTTGATTATTTGATCCTACCAACGGAATAAAACTTGCCCATTCTTCTATGTTACAATTTGTAAATTTATATTCAATATTAGAAGAACATCCTGCATTATCTACCATGCTTCTAGCACTAAATGATCCTACTCCATTATTCCTAAATATATGACAATCACTAACATATAAACTAGAATATGAATTTGCCGATGAAGGAAAATAAAATTGGCTAGTTATAGATTGAGTATTTAAAATCCTTCCTCCTGTAATAATCAAATTACCATTTATGATAAACGGAACATCACATTCAGTTATCATATCATTTAAATATATTTTTCCTCCTTGCAATTCTGCAACATAACCATTGCTTGTGTTTGCAATTGAATTTTGAATTTCTCCAGAGGAAAAAACCGCTACTCCTGCATACGCCTCAAAACTACGTGAAGCAGAATAATTAAATATATTAGGAGTTTGTGAAGCCCATCCATCATCATGGGCTATCATTTGAGCCCCATCAATAACTAAAACCCCATTTTGATGATTTAAATAGCAAGGATTTTGAACTCCAATGTTCTGCCACCCAAAAATAGAGTTTTCTGATTGAGCGTAACTTGTGCTAGTATTTCCCGGCAAAGCCCCATATACCAATCCTCTTTTAGCAAACAAAAATTTTAAATTGTAAAAAGTATTATATTGTGCTGGTGCAGTTGCGTTATACCACCATAAAGCACAAGTATAATTTGTATTTAAATTCATATTTATGGTTAAACCATAAATCAAACAAGCATACCCAGCAAATTGAACCAAACAATTAGTTGCCGTGGTTGCATTTGCTTTTAAAGTAGCAGAATTAAAATATATTTGTATAGATGAAGCACTTGCTCCAATTGTTATAGAAGAAATACTATAAACTCCTGCTGCAAAATTTAAACACAAGCCATTTGTTTGACAGTAATTAATAGCCGCTTGAATTGCCGCAGTATCATCAGTTACCCCATCTCCGATAGCCCCAAAATCCTTTACATTAACAACATCAGCAAACCTATTTGCCAATGTCCTAGCAGTCGTACTTCCAGTAGCCGTTACTTCAAGATTGTTGCCATTTGTTAAATTTAAAGGATTATAATAACTTAATCTACCTGTATTATTAGTCCCAATCACATAATTTGCTTGATCTTGTGAAATCTCAAGATTTGGCAAGCTAATCGGATTCTGTGCAGATCCATCAGAAACAACAAAATTCTGACCATTCCAAGTTTGCAATGCAGGATTTGTTCCCGGTACAATCGGCATCGTCTGTCCGCATCCCGTGTAGCATCCACTAGATGTATTGCAACAATTCTGGTTAGGCTGATAACGCATTTGGAAATTACATTACGCTAATCCAGTCACGCTTGACAAGTCATTAACGCGATTGATCCATCCTTTTAAAAACTTGCTCAGTCTAGGGTTTTGATCAGCAAGTCGGTAATAAAAAGCTATTCGTAATTGCTGAAACTTTTTTGGATCTCTACCTGAAAAATCAATGAATTTAGAAGCCCTATAATTACCGCAATTCACGCAAGCATCAAAGTAAATCCAATCAAGAGGCGAAGGCAAATGATCACATCCATCTTTGACCCATTCACTCCAATAGATGTCTGTAGCCTGATCTTCTGTCAGATTCTTAATGTCTACATCAGGATGAGAGCGAGCATCTATTCCGTATTTTGTGCCACGATAATTTGATCCAGCATTTCCGGGATCGTCAGGATCATCTTCATAGGTCGTACCCTCCCACTGCCAAAGGAATTTTATTACTTTGTTTTTGAAGAATGAAGTCATACTTCAAATTGTTTAATGTATTCAAATGCTTTTTGAACAACTTCTGAAGAATCTTTAAAAAGACCAAGTGCTTTATTGCAATTACCACAAAGAAGACCCCTAATTACACCACTTTTGTGACAATGATCTACAGCAAGACTTTTTCCAGAAGAACATTTACAACTGCAAATTTTGCATACTCCTTTCTGAAAATTTAAAAGTTCATTATATTTATCAATTGTTATACCAAAGTTTTTCTTTAATTGTGTATTCTTGCTAGATTGAGGATTTCTCTTTCTCCATTCACTTTGATACTGTTTGTGGTAATCTTTGTTTTTTTCTCTTTCTGTTTTTCTTTTAACCGCAAGAGCCTCTTTATGTTTTTGTCTGTATCTTTTGCCTCTCTCTTTTTCTCTTTCTGGATTTCTAATTCTTGACCTTTTTGCTATCTCTTTTGATTTTTCTTTTTTCTGTGCAAATTTTTCAGCAGAAACCCAATATTCTCCGTTTTTATGCAATGGCCCATAAGACCAAAAAACCATTCCATCTTCTCTTAAATCACCGCATTTGTGTTTAATATTCTGGATCATCGTAGTATTTGGCCTTGTGAACACGCTGGTTCACCACCATCTCTGGAGCTTCCGCATTACTATCAATCTTATCGTCCTCTTCTATGTTCTGTAGAGCAGAGACAGCTTTCCAATCGAAACACGCCTGCCCACTAATCAACGTCATAGCCAAGGCCATGAATGCCATAATCGCTGTATTGGATACTTCTACAATCTCTTTAGAAACATCAGCGTGTTTGTGAATAAGAAAGACAGTGCAAATAAATACCAAAACAACAGCAACTCCAGCTACCCCTGCATAAAGGGCTTTCTTGCTCTTTGATGCTGGCTGATCCAGCTTTTTCTTAATCAGATCCGACCTAGAATCAGCCATGATATTCCGAAAGTAGCAAGCGTTAGACCAATAGGAATCCAAGGACTAATCACGCTTAACCTCCATGTCGTGAAAGCCACAGCAAACGCCATAAATCCAGAAATAATAGCAATAAGGTGATGCCAATGTGAAACTTTTGATTCCAGAGAAACAATTTGCTTCTCTTTAGAAGCATCGTCATTTTTCCACCAATCCCTTTCACCCTGAACGGCCTCCGCTTGCTTCTGGACTTGCTCAACCTGTACTTTTGCCTGTTCCACTTGAGCTTGTGCCTCCTGCACAAGAGGCTGGATTTCTTTTGGTTTTGCATGAGCTATCTTCCTTATCGTCTTATCTGCATTGTCAATTGATGCAATGGCGGGACGAGTATCAACGACGGAAGGCTTTTGATGAGCGCATCCTACTAAACAAAAGATTGCAGAAACCGCAATGATTTGTAGAGCCTTCATTTTCCCTGACGAGCTTTCCAATCGTGATAACAATCGTATATGAGCTTTACCAGAGAGATAAAGCCAACTAAAATACCCAATGCAAGACTAATAACTCTCAATTCAAAATCTAGAACAGGATCTAGGCTAACTACAGCCGCGCCAATTGGGGCAATTGTTCCAATAGTTCCTGTGTAAAGTGTGTTTTCAGTAGGATGCATAGCTGTATTTTTTAATTAATTTAATGTTAAAAGTTAAGAAAATTTAACAGAACAAGTTCCAGTAGTTGCTGTTACAACATAGGTAGTAAATCCTGCGGCTGTAAAAGATGTTTGAGTCACAGTTCCAGTAAAAGCCGCTGTGTTTGTAGAAGGAATCTGAAAAATCACAACGCCGCTTGCTCCATTTCCTCCAAATTCAGTTCCGCTCGCTCCTTGTCCACCACCACCACCTCCTCCTGTATTTGTAGCTCCATTTGGTGTTAAGCTACCTCCGCCAAGTCCAGCAACGCCAGTAAAATCATTTCCTCCCTGTCCTCCAATTCCGTAAGTGATTGATGATCCTCCTAGTGTGCTTACAACCCCAGCCCCTCCTAACCCAGCTACCCCAACAGAAGCATTTCCACCATTTCCTGCGGCTCCTGCACCACCTCCACCATAATCATTTGTTCCGTCATTTGCTCCAGTTCCTCCAGTATAAACATTTCCTCCGCTATTACCTCCATTTACGCTAGGAGGAGCAAACCCTCCCCCTGCAACAAAAGAAGCAAATGTTGAATTTCCTCCATTTGATCCTGCTGAATAAGTTCCTCCAGCACCAACCGCTACGGTATATGATGTGTTGAGCGAAAGACTGGTTGTTGTGGCTGTTAAAACCTTGCCACCTCCACCACCCCCTGCCCCAATTAAAGATCCCCCACCTCCACCTCCAACAACAAGATAGGTAACAGAGAATCCTCCTCCCGTTGCCTTCTTGATATTAAAGAACCCACTTTTTGGAAAAGTAGGAGATGAGAAGAATCCCATATCAAGCGTACATCAAAGCGTAGCTCACATTTCCAGCCAAGTATAGATATTGGCTAGAAGAAGGCAATACTGTGAATTGATAACCTTGTCCGGGGGCCAATTGAATACCATTCACAGAGGCCGTTAGTGAACTTGTTCCGCAATAAAAATAGAGATTGTTCAGAGTTGCCGTATTTTGAACAGTAAGCATCTTTGTACAAGAAGTGCCAGCAAGTACAGTAGCCCCTCCCGGAAGAGAAGACGCAGTTCCTCCCACGTTTGTAATAGCTGAAGCTGGAGAATATCCAGTAAGAGACTGTCCAGCCGATAGACTTACTGAACCAATTGTATTGCTTCCAGCGGGAATAGCAGCAGAAAGGCTGACAGCAGCATTTGCAGGGAATGCGGTTATTGAAGCATATGCTGGTAGCGAAGAAGCGGTTCCAGCACCCGTAAGGTAAACGCCTTGGTTTCCAATAGAATCAGTACGAAGCTGATGCAGCGTTCCAAGACTATCAGATCCATAAGCAGTCAAAGATCCAGAAACAGTAACGGTATTTCCAATAGTGACTCCGTTGTTCAATGAATCAATTCCGACCTTACCAATAACATTGGTTCCAGCAGGAAGGGCATTATCTAGCATCACATTACTAACATTCCTAGAAAGATTGTAAGTAATTCCAACTGTTCCTGTGATAGTATTTGACCTAAAACGAATTGCCTGTAGAGCAGATGTATTAATCTGACCAACTGTAGCAACAGCAGCATTAAAATTTGAAGAAGAACCGCCTGTAGTCAATGATACATAAGTAGTGGCAGTCCAAGTTGTACCATCAACAGTCCCTTCAATCGTAACAGTTCCAGTACCAGCCCCGTTTGATTGAAAACCAAGAGTACCAAAATTTGTAGTAGTAACAGCAAAAGGCGTAGATGTTGTTACCGATCCACTTCCACTTGTATCGGGATTAACATTACCAATATTTTGAGTTCCAGCACCTAGCGTAACAGTTCCACCCAAAAGAGAATCATAAAGAGGAGTCGAAGAACTCGTACCATACCCTCCGTTAATCGTAATTGATCCTCCTCCAGAACTACCTCCTGTAAC
>Ga0007866_1000390_pt1 | contig 12721 bp, 11 predicted proteins | sample CryBogCBH18Jul07_FD_71223 | JGI IMG/M metagenome (GOLD analysis project Ga0007866, IMG submission 71223) | Freshwater microbial communities from Crystal Bog, Wisconsin, USA - CBH18Jul07 | ecosystem: Environmental > Aquatic > Freshwater > Lake | place: Crystal Bog, Wisconsin, USA | collected... | reverse complement strand
TCGAAAAAGTCTCGACGAATCGTCGGTTCGCCGCCGCCGATATTGATGTAGAAGATCTGCATCGCGGCGACCTCGTCCAAAAAGGCCTTGGCCTCATCGGTCGTCAGTTCACGAGGGTCGCGCACGCCGGACGACGACAGGCAGTGACGGCACGCCAAGTTGCAGGCGTAGGTGACTTCCCAGGTCAAGCAAATAGGAGCGGCGAGGCCAGATTCGAAGCGATCGCGTAGTGAGTGATTAACCGACACGAACGATCTCCGAACTTGTCAGGGTTTCGAGGGCTCGGCGCAGTGCGGCACGCTGCTCGTCGGCCACCAAGGCATCGAGCGCGGCATCCGCCGACTCAAAGTCATCGAGTTGGCGCACGACATCGACCAACAGGGGGCTCTTTAAAAACACCAGTCGGCGATTGCCGTGGTGATACGCCATGGCGCCGAAAGATTCATCTCGCAGCGACACGCTGGGATGCAGCGACCAGTGGGCCGCAAAATCAGGTTGGTCGGCCACCGTTTAGTACACGCCGCAGAGACCGTCGATGGAGACTTCTTCGACCAAGGTCTCGACGTCGCTGCTGGAGTCAGCGCTGACCTCGATGGTCGGGGCCTCGGCAACTAGCTGTTCGCGTTCCATGTGTACTCCTTACGCTTTGCATGAAATCTACCGAGCGGCGAGCATGCCCGCGCGCGTCATGTGACAATAAAGGCGTGATGCCCGTTCCTCGACCCGTGATACCCACCGGTACTCAGGTCCAGTGGGCACCGTCCACTCGGCTCTTTGGTGCTCGTTATCTCGGCGGAGGCGCCCCGTGGCGTTTAGTAAAACTCTCGGGTATCGCCATTGACGCGGTGGCGCGATGGCAGCGCGGGGGCGACGTGCGCTCCGGCGAAGAGGCTCTGGCGCGCACCTTGTGCGATGCCGGCTTGCTGCTGGCCTCGTACGAGATCTCCACGCCCACTGTCGACATTGTCATCCCCTACGCCGGCCACCCCCGTGATGCCGAGCGGCTCGCCACTCAATGTGCGGGCCACAACGTGACCCTGGTTCGAGACGGCGTCGGGCAAGCGGCTCGTCACGAGAATCTCGTCAACTTGGAAGAAAACCGGGGACCCGGGGCGGCCCGTAACGCCGGGGCCGCGAGGGGCGAGCGTGACCTGATCTTGTTCCTCGATGATGACGTCACCGTGGATGACATTGACCACCTCGTCAACACCTTGGCGTCGCACTTCATCGATCCCACGGTGTCCGCTGTCGCACCTCGCATCGTGGGATCAGACGACCCCTCGACCCGTGGTCGCTTTGAGCGAGACCATTCACCGCTGGATTTGGGGGCGCTGAGTGCGCGCGTACACCCGCAGGGTGCCGTGGCCTACGTGCCGAGCGCGGCGCTCATGGTGCGGCGATCTCACTTCACCGGCTTCGACGAGACACTGCGCACTGGTGAAGATGTCGATTTCATTTGGCGGCTCATCGCTGGTGGCAGCAGCGTGCTCTATGACGCTCGGACCCGTGTGGGCCATCGCGCACGCTCGTCATGGTCTACCTGGCTCTCGCAGAGAGTGAGCTACGGACAATCCGCGAGTGCGCTCGCCACACGCCACCCCGGGGCCTACGCCGCCCTTCGACTCGACGCCACCTTGACGGGAGGCCTCCTCTCCATGGCTCTCGCGCCCTGGCGCAGCGTTTTGGGTATATGGACAACGCTGGAACGCCGATACGTGCGCCAGTTGCCCGATGATCCCGAGGTCGCTCGCGAGCTCGCCCGTTTCGCCATGTGGCACCACAGTCGAGGTCTCGCCCGAGGATTGATGCGCAGCTACTTGCCGCTGGTCTTGCTCGCGCTCATTCCGAAGCGCACGCGTCGATTGGCGACCCTCATCGTCGGATTGTCCTTCGTGGGGCGCATCACGTCACTAGGAGATTTACGCGACGTGCCGCTCATGATCGCCGATGACGCCGCCTACAGCACCGGAGTGTGGCGTGGCGTCTGGCGAACGAAGTCGCTGGCTGCCGTTCGCCCGGCCATCACCTGGCCGAGCGAACGACGCGCCCTTAAAAGCGAATAACGCCGCGGACGTTGTGTCCGTTGTACACGTCGTCGTAGCCCTGCTGGACTTGGTCGAGCGTGTATTCCTTAGTGATGAGGTCGTCGACCACCAACTTGCCTTCGTGGTAGAGACGCAGCAAGCGAGGAATTTGAATGCGCGGGGCCACCGAACCGAAGGTGGTGCCGAGCAACTGCTGGTTGAACATGGAGAACATGAACAAGTCCAGCTCGACCGTCTTTTGCGAGAACGGGGCGATGGCCGTGGCAACCACGGTGCCGCCCTTGGCGGTGATGGAACGGGCCTGCTCAATGAGTTCGCCCTTGAGCACGTCGACGGTGATGATGACGACGTCGCAGTTCTTACCCCAGGTGAGCTCCGGCAAGATGGTGAAGGCGGCGTCCAGCGTGCTGGCGGCGCCGTGCGTGGCTCCCAGCTTCAGGGCGCGCTCCACCTTCGAGGGCTCGATGTCGATGGCAACGACCGCGCGTGCACCAGCGTGCAGGGCACCCTGGATGGCGCCACTACCCACACCACCGCAACCGATCACGGCGACGACGTCACCGGGACGCACGTTGCCGCGGGTGGCGGCCGAACCGAATCCGGTCGACAAGCCACAGGAGATCAGGGCAGCCGCGCGAAGGTCCTGCCAGGGTTCAATCTTGACGAGCGAGGCTTCGTTCACGACGATGTACTCGGCAAAGGTGCCGAGCTGGGCCATGCGGTTGAGGTTCTCGTCGTTGAAGTGGTGACGCCAAGTGCCGTCAGAAATCATCGGGCCCGCCAGCGTGGTGGCACCCATGTCGCAGATGTACTGCTTGCCATCGGCACAGCTGGGGCACTTGCCACAGGAGGGCACGAAGGACACGGCGACGTGGTCGCCTTCCTTGAAACCGGTCACGCCGGGGCCAACGGCCTCGACCACACCCGAACCTTCGTGGCCACCCACGATGGGGAACATCGAAGGCTTGCCCGAGAGAATCTCGAGAACCATGGGGTCCGCCGAGATGTCACCGGTGCGCAGGTGCTCGTCAGAGTGGCACATGCCACTGAAGGCCATCTTGACGCGGACCTCACCCGTCTTCGGGTCGTCGATTTGAATAGTTTCGGTGCGCCACGGCTCCATGAGACCCGTGATGACTGAGGCGCGTACGTCCATGATGTCCCCCTTAAAAGACGAGCTCAACGGTGAGCCTGACTGCGAGATTACACAGCCCTCACCCGCTCGTCCTTACATCTGCTCGGGAGCCTCGATGCCGAGCAGTGAAAGTCCGAGCGACAAGGTCCGGGCGGTGACGAAGCACAGGGTGAGACGTTCTGCGCGAAGTTCTCCCTCCGCACTCAGTACCGGACAGTTCTCGTAGAAGGACGTGAATCGCTGCGCGAGATCGAAGAGGTAGACGCAGAGCTTGTGCGGCGCGAGTCCCTGCGTGAATTCCTCGATGGCCTCGGGGAAGCGAAGTAGGCCGAGGGCGAGGTGGCGAGCGGCTGGCTCCGCCAACGTCAGCTGTGCCGGCGCGCTCCACTGCTCGTCTCCGAGGCGGCGGAAAATCGATTGAATGCGCGCGTGCGCGTACGCGAGGTACGGACCGGTGTCACCCTCAAAGGCGATCATGCGCTCGAGGTCAAAGACGTAGTCACGCTGACGCTCGGTGGAGAGGTCGGCATACTTCACCGCGGCTCGCGCGATTTGCGTGGCGAGAACGAGACGCTCCTCAGTGGCCAGCAACGAACCACGAGCGACGAGTGCGGCGTCCGCCGACGCGATGGCCTCGTCCAGCAAGCTCACCAATTTGACGGTGTCACCACTACGGGTCTTGAAAATCTTTCGGTCCGAGCCGAGCACGTTGCCGAACGACACGTGTTCGATGTGGACGTTCTCCGGTAGCCATCCGGCCATGCGGGCGACGGACCACACCATCTGGAAGTGCTGGGCCTGCGGGGCTCCCACGACGTAGAGCAAGTCGCGGCCCTTGAGGTGGCCAACTCGGTCTCGCACCGCGGCGAGGTCAGTGGCGGCGTAACCAAAACCGTCGTCCTTCTTCTGGACGATGACCGGAAGGGGTTCTCCCTCGCGATTCACGAAGCCCTCGGGGAACACGACCTTGGCGCCGTCGGATTCGGTGAGTAGTCCCGCGGCGTCGAGGTCGGCCACCACGTCGGCCAGCATGTCGTTGTAATAGGACTCCCCGACGGCATCGGCCGGCGTGAGGAGGACATCCAGCTTGGCGTAGACCTCTTGGAAATACGCCACTGACTGATCCACCAAAATGCGCCACAGGCGGCGCGTCTCGCTGTCGCCCCCCTGGAGGAGCACGACACGTTGGCGGCTGCGTTCAGCGAAGGCCTCATCGGCGTCGAACTTGACGCGAGCGGCCTTGTAGAACGAATTGAGATCGCCGATAGCCAACTCACTCACGGCACTGTCTTCGCCCATGTCGAGAAGGTGCTCAATCAGCATGCCGAAAGGTGTCCCCCAGTCGCCGATGTGGTTTCGAGCGATGACATCGTCACCGAGAAACGTAAACAGGCGACTCAGCGCGTCACCGATCACGGTGGAGCGCAGGTGCCCGACGTGCATTTCCTTCGCGACGTTGGGGGCGGAGTAGTCAATGACCACGACGCCCGGTTCATCTCGCTGAGCGACGCCCAGTCGGTCATCGGTGGTGAGCTCGCGAAGACGGCTCGACAAGAACTCGTCGCTCAAGGTGAGGTTCAAGAAACCCGGTCCCGCCACCTCAACGCTGGCCAATCCCGACAAATCTGCGTGCGCGACAATTTCCTCGGCCACCTCGCGTGGCGGGCGGCCCAGGCTCTTGGCCACGGCCATGACGCCGTTGGACTGGTAATCCGCCTTGTCCGACGGGCGCACCACAGGGTCCGAGCCCGGAACGAGGCGATCAAAGGCCGGCTGAAGGCGGGCGTGAAGGAGGTCGCGAGTGGTCGGCACGGTCACATTCTCGCAGTTGAACCGCCGCGACCGTGAATTCGGGCAATTTCCCCTCGAGCAAGTCCGAGTTGGCTAGGGCGCTCTGGCTGGCAGAATAGAGACATGACCACCCCCTCCCTTGACAGTTTCGCCTCCCGGTCAACCCTGACGGTCGGCGACCGCTCCTTGACCTACTTCTCCCTCCAGGCGGACGGCCTGCGCGACTATCAGGTCGCGCGGCTCCCCTTCTCGATTCGCATCTTGCTTGAGAACCTGCTGCGCCACGAAGACGGCGTGAAGGTCACCCGTGACGACATCGACGCCCTGGCTCGCTGGGCCGAGAACCCCCAAGGTCACGGCGAGGCCGCCGGCGATGCGGCTCGTGAAATCTCCTTCACTCCCGAGCGTGTGTTGATGCAGGACCTCACCGGCGTGCCGGCCGTCGTGGACTTGGCCGCCATGCGTGACGCCATCATCGCCCTCGGTGGCGACGCGCAGAAGATCAACCCCTTGGTGCCGGTGGAATTGGTCATCGACCACTCGGTCATCTTGGAGCACACCGGTACCGCCTCGTCGTATGACGAGAACGTGGCCGTGGAGTACCAGCGCAACCAGGAGCGCTACGAATTCTTGAAGTGGGCCCAGGGCTCGCTTAACAACTTCCGCGTGGTTCCTCCGGGCATGGGCATTTGCCACCAGGTGAACCTGGAGCACCTCGCGCGCGTGGTCTTCGACAACGACGGCGTCGCCTACCTCGACACTGTGGTCGGCACCGACTCACACACCACCATGGTGAACGGCTTAGGAGTTCTTGGATGGGGCGTCGGCGGCATTGAAGCCGAGGCCGCCATGCTTGGTCAGCCGACGTCGATGCTCATTCCGCCGGTCATTGGCCTTCGCCTCACCGGTGCGCCCCGTGAGGGCGTGACCGCGACCGACGTGGTGCTCACGATCACCGAACTGCTGCGCAAGAAGGGTGTCGTGGGCAAGTTTGTCGAGGCCTTCGGTCCGGGCGTCGCCTCGCTGTCACTCGAGACTCGCGCGACCATCGCGAACATGACGCCGGAGTTCGGTGCCACCTGCACCATCTTCCCCATCGACCAAGTCACCATTGACTACTTGGCCTTCACCGGTCGCCCCGCCGCGCAGCTCGAATTAGTCGAGGCCTACGCCAAGGCGCAGGGCATCTGGCACGACGCGTCGGCCGTGGAGCCCATCGTCACGGAACTCGTGGAGCTCGACTTGTCCACCTGCGAGCCCTCGCTCGCCGGTCCGAAGCGCCCCCAGGACCGCGTGTCCCTCGGTGGCGTTCGTGGTGCGTTCCGTGACGCGCTTGGTCGCGAGCCCCTCAGCGTGAAGGGCAAGGATTACGCCGCTGACCTTCGCGATGGCGCCGTCACCGTGGCCGCGATCACGAGCTGCACCAACACGTCAAACCCCGCCGTGTTGGTCGCGGCCGGACTCGTCGCCCAGAAGGCCGCCGCCAAGGGTCTCGCCTCAAAGCCGTGGGTAAAGGCCTCGTTGGCTCCGGGTAGCCGCGTCGTCATGGACTACCTCGACCGCGCCAACCTGACCTCGTCGCTCGAAGCATTGGGCTTCTACCTCGCCGGCTTCGGCTGCACCACCTGCATTGGTAACAGCGGACCGCTGCTCGCCGGCGTGAGCGACGCCGTCAACGAGCACGACCTCTCCGTGGTCTCAGTGCTCTCGGGTAACCGCAACTTCGAAGGCCGCATCAGCCCCGACGTGAAGCAGAACTTCCTCGCCAGCCCCCCGTTGGTCGTCGCGTACGCGATTGCCGGCACGGTGGACATCGACCTCACGACCGAGGCTCTCGGCACCGACGTGGACGGAAACGAGGTCTTCCTCAAGGACGTCTGGCCGACCGACGCGGAAGTAGCCGCTGCGGTGCGCGCGTCGCTCACCCCCGAAATGTTCGAGAGCCGTTACGCCGCCGCCTTCGATGGCGACGACCGCTGGAAGGCCGTCCCGACGGTGCCGTCAGAGACCTACGCCTGGGACAGCGCCTCGACCTACGTGAAGTTGCCGCCGTACTTTGACGGCCTCACCATGGACACCACCGCCGTCACCGACATTGCTGGTGCGCGCGTGCTGGCGCGTCTCGGTGACTCGGTCACGACCGACCACATCTCCCCCGCGGGCAACATTCGCCCCAACGTGCCGGCTGGCCTCTTCTTGGCCGACCGCGGCGTGGCGCGCGAGGACTTCAACAGCTACGGCACCCGCCGCGGCAATGACGCCGTCATGGTGCGAGGCACCTTCGCCAACATTCGTCTGCGCAACCAGTTGGTGCCGGGCGTCGAAGGTGGCGTCACCATCAAGTTCCCCGAGAACGAGCAGATGTACATCTTTGACGCGTCCATGCGTTACCAGGAAGAAAAGACGCCGCTCATCATTCTCGGTGGCAAGGAATATGGCACCGGATCGAGCCGCGACTGGGCGGCCAAGGGCACCAAGTTGCTGGGTGTCAAGGCCGTGTTGGTGGAGAGTTTTGAGCGCATTCACCGCTCTAACCTCGTCGGCATGGGCGTCGTTCCGTTGCAGTTCCTCCCCGGCGACTCCGCCGAGAGTTTGGGCCTCGACGGTACGGAAGTGTTCTCGATCACTGGACTCACCGCACTGAACGACGGCGTGTTGCCGTCGCGCGTCACGGTGACGGCGACGTCGGGCAGCGAGACCAAGACCTTCGAGGTGCGTCTGCGCATCGACACCGAGACGGAAGCCGAGTACTTCCGCAACGGTGGCGTCCTCAACTTCGTTCTGCGTCAGCTCGCTCGCTAATGAACGTCGGCCACCGCCCCTATTTGTTGGTCGACGCCGCTCGTGGTGATCGGATGATGGGATCGGGCTGGTGGTACCCGACGACGCAGTCTGGCGGCGACCTGTCGTCGTACAGCGTGATTCCCGGTGTGGAGTTCACGGGCGTGGCCCAGTTGAACGCTCCGGCGGATGTTGACGGACCGGTCTACCTCTTCTCTCATGGCCGAAGCGGCTTTCACGGCGCCTACACCCAATTGGCTGAGGGCCTCGCCGCTCGTGGCGCTCACGTCGTCATTGTGGACCACCCTGGCGACACCATGGCCGACTGGGCTCTCGGCATCGCTGTTGATGACGCCACGAACGAACGTCAGCGTCTCGAAGACATGGAATTCATCGTGTCGTCCATGCTGGACGGCAACGAGGGCCTCCCCGCACTCGCCGGTCGCGAGTTGTGGCTGGGTGGTCACTCCTACGGTGCGTACTCCGCCCTCGGCTCCGCACCGTCACTCGGTCAGCGAACCGATCTGCGTGGCATCGTGGTTCTCGAGCCCTACCTGCGCACCTTGACGGCGTCGCAACTCGCCGCCATCGAGGTAGCGACGACGGCCATCGCCGGCGATCGAGATGCCACCACGCCGGCGGATGTTGACCCGCCGCACGCCGCGGCGCACATGAGTGACGAGTTCCTCGTCGTGGAAATCTTCAAGAACATCGGCCACCAAGGCTGCAGTGACGTGGGTCTCTATTTAGAGCGCCTCGACCAATACTCCGACTTGCCGCAACTTGTCGTGGACTACTTGACGTCGATGGCGCCGGACATCACTGGCACGGCCGGTGACCCGTGGCGTCCGGCGGTTGAGCGACACGTCTCGCGCGTCGCCGAACTTATTGGCCTCTAGCCCAGGCGACGAAAGAAGTCGTCGGGTGCGACGACATCGTCACGCGTCAACTCACTGATCGAGGACTTGCCAAGGCCATAGAGCGTCGCATCGGTGCCGGAGCGCAGGATATCCAAGACGTTCTCAACGCCGGCTTGCCCATTGGCCGCGAGACCCCAGAGATACGCACGGCCGATCATGACGGCCTTGGCGCCGAGGGCGAGCGCCTTCACCACATCGCTACCGCGGCGCACGCCACCATCCAGCACCACTTCAATCTGACCACCAACCGCCTCGGCGATGTGCGGCAGCATGCGAATGGGCGCGGGCGTGGAGTCCAGGTTGTTGCCGCCGTGATTCGAGACCGACAAGGTAGTGGCGCCCAGGTCCACGACGCGCTTGGCATCATCCACTCGACCGACGCCCTTCACCATGAAGGGCCCTTCCCACTGGGAACGCAGCCAGGCGAGGTCTTCCCAGGTCGCGGGAGCGGATTGCATCCATTCGTAGTACGCACCGAAGAAAGTCGGGGGCTGGGTGCCCGGTGCGGCCATGTTGGGTGTGGTGAGGTCGGGCAAGTGGCCGCTCTTGGCGAACTGCCAGAACCACTTCGGCCGTGACAATGCCTCGGGGGCCAACTTGATCATGGATTTGAGGTCCAACTTTTCCGGAATCCAGGGGCTACCCCAGTCACGACCATTGGAGAACGACCAGTCCAAGGTGACGATGATGCCCTTGGCTCCGGCGGCCTTTGCACGCTCGAGGCGCTGGACCATAACGTCGCGGCCCCCCGACCAGTACATCTGGAAGAAGACTTGCGAGTTAACCGCGCACACGTCCTCGATTGGCTTGCTCGCAAAAGACGACAAGCCCATCGGCAGGCCACGGTTCGCGGCCGCTCGAGCAACTGCCACCTCACCATCGGGGTGAACAGCCTGCACACCGGTGGGAGAAATGATGACGGGAAATGGCAGTTCGCAACCCATCACCGAAGTGGTGAGGTCGCGAGTCGACGAGAGTCCGGCGATGTGCGGCGAGAGACCTAGTTGGTCAAAGCTCGACAGGTTGTCCTGGAGGGAGATGCCCTTTTCGGCTCCGGCAATCAGGGCGCCGTAGACCGACTTAGGGAGTCGCTTCTGGGCACGCTTCTGTGCGATTGCCACTGTTTCAAACCAACTATTTGCCATGGCTCTCCTGTGTCGGCTGAGGTTATCGCTTATCGGGTGGCAACGACGCGGAAGCCCTCGGCGAGGCGACCCTTCTCGAGGCCCGCCTTCTTAGCCGTGAGCTTGCTCCAGTTGCGCAGCAAGTCGGTCGGATCAAAGTCCTCGCCCAACTGCGACACGTGGCACTTCAAGGCGGCCAGCTTGCGCTCGAAAGCGTCCGTGGTGTCGACCACCATGGTCGGCTCGGTTGACATCACCCAGACCTCGGGAACCGTGTGGGGCTCAAATCCCTCGGCGAGAAGATCGGTGAAAGAGTGGGGATTGCGACTGTCGGGGTAGACCGCACGCATCGTGGCTTCGCCGGCGGCCAAGTGGTCGGGGTGCGATGCGTAGATGCGCTCCCAATTGCGTTCCGGACTTTGACAGATCACGACGTCCGGCTTCGCGATTCGAATCACGCGGCTGATCTCGCGACGCACCTTCAAGGTGGGCTCGAGCTCGCCGTCGGCAAAGCGCAAAAAGTGCAGCTCCGTGACCCCGACTTCGGCGCCGGCCGCCCGTTGCTCGCCTTCACGAATGAGGGCGCGCTGCTCACGGGTGTGCGTGGAGGCGTCACCGCCCGCATCTCCGGAAGTGACGAGGCAGTACTGCACGTCGACGCCCGCCGCCGTCAGCGTGGCAATCGTGCCCGCGCAGCCGTAGTCAATGTCGTCGGGGTGTGCGGCCACCACGAGAACTCGTCGCAGGTCTTCACGAGGCGCAAAGACCGCGACCTTCGACTTCTTCTCCGACTTGCTCACAGGACTGATTCCTCCATGGTGGGCTCCCAATTCGCCAGGTCGGTGAGATGGGGGTTATTTGAGAACACTTCAACGATGGGTCGCTTGATTTCAATGCGGCGCATGATGATTTCGGCTTCCACCATTTGGTTCCACAGCAAGAGCGACACCACGACACCCGTGGAACCCGCGCGAGCGGTACGACCCGAGCGGTGGAGATACGCCTTGTGGTCTTCCGGCGGATCAAAGTGCACGACGCAGTCCACGCCATCGATGTGCAGTCCACGCGCCGCGACGTCAGTCGCGACGAGGACGGGCAAGGCGTCGGTGGAGAAATCAGCCAGCGCCCGCTCGCGCTGCGCTTGGCGGAGGTCACCGTGAATGGCGGCTGCCTTCACGCCCTCTTTTTCCATGTCCTCAACGACTCGGTCCGCACCGCGCTTCGTGCGGCAAAAGATGATGGTCTTGTTCTGGGCCTTGCAAATGGTGGCGAGCACCTTGTTGCGGTCCATCTTGTGCACGGCGAAGAAGTGGTGCACCATCAGTGACACGGTCTGGCTGTCGGAAGCCACCTCGTGGAAGATGGGATCGTTCATGTAGCGCTTAACCAAGCGGTCAACGGCACCGTCCAAGGTGGCGGAGAACAACAAGGTTTGGTGCGGGCGGTCCGCCAAACGACGCAGCACCCACTCGACTTGGGGCATAAAGCCCATGTCCGCCATACGGTCGGCTTCGTCGAGGACGAGAATGTCGAGACCATCGACCTTGACTTCACCGCGATCACCGAGGTCAATCAGACGCCCCGGCGTGGCGATGATGACGTCGACGCCCGCACGCATCTGCTTGATCTGCTTTTCGATGTCGGCACCGCCATACACGGCAACCACGGACAGGCCCATGGCCGCGCCGAGGGTTTCAATCACTTCGAAGACTTGGACTGCGAGTTCGCGCGTCGGCAGGAGTACGAGTCCGCGAGGACGAGCCACTGGGCCGTCGTGACGGCCGTCGCGGGCATTAATTTCCGCCACTCGTTGCAGCAAGGGCAATCCAAAGCCCAAGGTCTTGCCTGAGCCCGTCTTGGCTTTGCCGCAAGTGTCGCGGCCGGCAAGAGCGTCCGCGATGGTCATGGCTTGGATGGGGAACGCCGTCACAATGCCCTGCGCCGCGAGGGCGTCGACCATAGGGGTGGCAATTCCGAGGCTCGCGAAGCTGTGCTCCGTGGCGTAGGTATCGTTCCCCGCCGTAGAGGCGGAGGATGCGTCGGACATGAGGGTTCGTTTCCCGGTCGGACCCTGAACCGTCACACGTGAAGAAAAATGGGCCCGGATACCCGCGCGTCGCACGTGTTCCCTCCTTTATCTTACGACTGCGAAAGGAAGCACATGCGACTCGAACTTGGACAGACAGCACCGGCGTTCACCCTGACGAACGAAAACGGGGAGAAAGTGGCACTTAAGGACTATCGAGGCCAACGTGTCGTTATCTACTTTTACCCCGCCGATGACACTCCCGGCTGCACCAAAGAGGCCTGTCAGTTCAATGACGAGCTCGCTACCTTGGCGACGGCAGGGGCCGTGGTCTTCGGCATCTCACCGGACGACGCCGCATCGCACCAGAAATTTCGAGCGAAGTTTGGCTTGACCTTCTCCCTCTTGTCGGACCCCACCAAGAGCACCATGGAGAAGTACGGCGCCTTCGGCGAGAAGATGATGTACGGCAAGAAGGTCACGGGCGTCATCCGCTCGACCTTCGTCGTGGGGCCGACGGGAAAGATTGAGCACCTCTGGTACAACGTGCGTGCAGACGGTCACGCCGCCAAAGTTGTTGCCGCGCTGACTGCCTAAGAACGTTTTTTGCGCCTCAATGTCGGTCACCACATTGGCAAATAGTGACCCTCAGGGGTCGTGAGGCGCGAGAGTAACCTTGGCCAACCGAATGTTGCCGGAGAGCGGGGGACACATCATGGCGCACACGTTGACACTTCCCGAGCGTCCGTCACCGCCCCGTCGCGTTGGCGTGACCATGGTGATCGATTCAGGGCTCCCTCTTCGTGCCTTTGAGGACATCGTCGAATCATTCGCCCCCCTCATCGACTACATCAAATTCGGCTGGGGGACGTCCGTGGTCTACCCCGTCGTCGGGCGCA
>Ga0007866_1000378_pt1 | contig 12872 bp, 9 predicted proteins | sample CryBogCBH18Jul07_FD_71223 | JGI IMG/M metagenome (GOLD analysis project Ga0007866, IMG submission 71223) | Freshwater microbial communities from Crystal Bog, Wisconsin, USA - CBH18Jul07 | ecosystem: Environmental > Aquatic > Freshwater > Lake | place: Crystal Bog, Wisconsin, USA | collected... | reverse complement strand
GACGTCGGCAACTGGAAACGTACGCGTTACTTCCCGAAGGCCGGTGAAGATATGCACGCCGCGGTCGATCGCGAGTGCGTTGCGGTGCGCACGTCGGTCGGCATGTTTGACGCATCGACGCTCGGCAAGATCGAAGTTGTCGGCAAGGATGCGGCCGAGTTCCTGAATCGGTTCTATGTGAACAACTGGTCGAACCTCGGCGTCAACCGGTCGCGCTACGGCATCCTCTGCCGCGACGATGGTTTCGTCTACGACGACGGCGTCATCGTGCGCCTTGCTGACGATCGCTTCCACGTCACCACCACGACCGGTGGCGCGGCGCGCGTCTTCGGCATGATGGAAGACTACATCCAGACGGAATGGAACGATCTGTCGGTCTGGATTACGTCGACGACAGAGCAGTGGTCCGTTGTCGCCGTTCAGGGCCCAAAGGCGCGTGACGTACTGGCCAAATTGGTGACGGACGTCGATCTGTCGGCCGCCGCGCTCCCGCACATGGGGGTTGCGCGTGGACACATTGCCGGTGTCCCGATGATGCTGATGCGAGTCAGCTTCACCGGCGAACTCGGCTTTGAGGTCAATGTGCCGGCGGAATACGGCGCTGATCTTTGGGACGCCATCTATGCTGCGGGCCAAGAGTTCGGCATCACGCCGTACGGCACCGAAGCAATGCACGTGCTGCGTGCCGAGAAGGGCTACATCATCGTAGGCCAAGACACCGATGGCACTCTGACGCCGGACGATGCAGGCGTTGCGTGGGCTATTGGCAAGGCGAAGCGGGACTTCATCGGAAAGCGCGGCATGGAGCGTCCGGCACTGAAGTCGCCGGATCGTAAGCAACTCGTGGGCTTGCTGACCGAAGACCCGAAGGTCGTCCTCGAAGAAGGTGCCCAGGTGGTGCTCGCGCCGAATCAAGCCATTCCGTTCAAGATGGTCGGACACGTGACGTCGTCCTACCACAGCGCGAATCTCGGGCGGTCGATCGCGATGGCGGTCGTTGCCGGTGGCCGCGCAAAAATGGGCGAAACGATCTACGTCGCGATGCCGGGCGGTGATATTCCGGTGAAAGTCGTATCGACCGTGTTCTACGACCCGCAAGGGAGCCGCATCAATGTCTAATCTCACACGACGACGCCCGGCAGTGCCGACTCACTCATGGCTGGAACCGTTGCCGCCGATGACGCGCCTCAGCTTCCGGGGAGGCCCGGATGCGATTGCCGCGGCGTCCCGCGGATTTGGCGTGGAGCTCCCGACAACGGCGTGCCGTGCGGCCACTTCAGGCGTCCGAACGGCCTGGTGGGTCGGCCCAGACGAATACGTGCTCTTGGCCCCTGAGTCGGAATCCGGTGCCGTACTGGCGCAACTCGCCGACGCGCTGGGAGACATTCCGCACTCGATCGTGGACATCGGGCACCGGCATGCATCTTTCCTGCTGAAAGGCCCGCATGCGGAGTGGCTGCTCGGGTCGGGTTGCCCGCTGGATTTAGACTTGTCGGCATTCCCGGTCGGCATGTGCACTCGGACGGTGTACATGAAGTCCGAGATTTACCTCTGGCGAGTCGCGGCCGATGTGTTCCTGATAGAGACATGGCGATCGTTCACACCGTACGTCGTTGACATGTTGGTCGAAGCCGCTCAGGAGTTGGTGGCTTGATCGGTCGCGGCGAACGAGTGTGGATCTTCCGGTCCCTCTCGTTCGCCGCGTCATGTGTCGTTCTCTCGCTGTTGCTAGGCTGTGGCTCGAAGGAACCTGAGCCGCGCACGGTCAGTGTGTACAACTGGGCCGATTTCATCGGCAAACACACGCTTCAAGATTTCGAACAGTCGACCGGCATTAAGGTCGACTACGATACGTTCGATGCCGATTCCACCGTAGAGGCCAAAATGCTGGCGGGTGGCTCGGGTTACGACGTTGTGGAGACATCCACGCTGCTCTTCAGTCGACAAATTAAGGCCGGAGCCTACCTGAAGCTCGACCGTACGAAACTGAAGGGATTAGAGAATATAGACCCCAAAATTCTGGAGCTTTATGCGCGGTTCGACCCGGGCAATGAGCATGCGGTCCCGTATCTGCACTCGTTGAACGGGTTTGCATACAACGTCGCGAAAATCCGCGAACGAATGCCAAAGGCACCGGTCAACAGCCTTCGGATGATTTTCGATCCAGCCATTGCGAGTCGATTCGCCGATTGTGGGATCACGTTTTTAGATTCAGCGCGCGATGTTATGCAGCTCGCGTTGGTGTACCTCGGCATTGATCCGAACTCGACGCGAAAGGAAGACTTTCGTGCTGCGGAAAATCTGATTCTCGCAGTAAGACCGTACATCCGCACATTCGACTCGGCGGAGTACATCAACTCGCTCGCGAACGGGGAAACGTGTATCGCCATGGGTTGGTCGAGCGATTACGCCACGGCGATCGCCCGTACGCGCGCCGCAGGCGTGAAACTCGATTTGGCTTTCACGATCCCCAAGGAAGGCTCGAACGCAGACTATTCGGCATTCCTGATCCCGGTGGATGCGCCCCATATCGATGAGGCATATGAATTTCTGAACTTCATTCTGAAGCCCACGACGATCGCAGCCATCACCAACGATATCTTTTACGGCAATGACAACCGCGCTGCCGACAGCTTGGTGAATCCCGCGATCCGCCGTAATCCGGTGATCTACCCTCCCCCCGAATTGGAGCGGCGGACCTTCTTATCGGCAGAAGTCAGCCCCGCTACCGAACGGCTACTCACGCGGTCTTGGACGCGAGTGAAGACAGCGCTTTGAGGGCGACCGCGTCAACCTAGACGGTTAGGTTTGGGCGTCCATTCGGCGCGGATTCCGTCGGGATACTGGCACCGATCAAATGCCATTGCAGAACGGCGGCACGACCCCCGTCCATCAGCACCGCCAGCGCGATACGTATTACCATCGCATCATCCGACGACCGAATTCCATCAAGGGCAGCGACCCACCGTTGGCACTGTGCCAACGGTGGGCCTCATCACATCAGGCCCGCAGACGCGCGTTCGCCGGGTCGTAGAGCGGCTCGACGCCAACGACCGCACGCTTGCGCTCCCCGAGGATCTCGATCGTCAGTTCCTGACCGGATACCGCAAGATCCGTACGCACGTAGGCCAGCGCAATACTCTGGTTAATGCGGTAGCCAAATCCACCGGATGTCACAAGACCAACGACCTCGTCGCCGTGGTAGACGATTGAGACCGCCGATGCGTCAGCGTCCGCGGCATCCACGATCAATGGCACAAACCGCTCAGGCGGCCCCTTCTCTACCCACTGTTTAAGCGCAGCTTGGCCGATGAACCCCCCGGCCTTGTCGAGCTTCACAAAGCGGTCCAACGAAGCCATGTAAGGGGTGTAGTCGGTGGTCAGGTCAGCCTTCCACGATCGATAGCACTTCTCAAGGCGCAAGCTGTCCATGGCATAAAGGCCGAAATCGGCAATTCCAAATTCGGCGCCTGCCTCAAACAACAGCTCATAGATCGATGCGACGTGTTCCGCAGGAATATGCAGCTCCCAACCGAGTTCGCCGACATAGTTCACGCGGAACGCCAACGCCTTGGTATAGCCGATCTCGATGGTGCGGACGCTGAGCCATGGGAACGCCGAATTCGACAGATCCGCCGAGGTCAACTTTGCCAACACATCGCGAGAGCGCGGGCCCACCAGAATCAGAGTTCCATAGCGAGCAGTCTCGTTCGCGATATGGACGGAACCATCGGTTGGCGCATGGGCTTCCAACCAGTGCAAGTCGTGCCGCTCACCGGACGCGGCACTGATCAGCCAGTACTTGCCGTTACCCAGATTGGTGACGGTCATTTCTGTGACGATACCGCCGGTCGGAGCGAGGAAATAGTTCAGCGCCGTACGGCCTTCCTTGGGCAGGACGCCGGTAATCATGCCGTCGATCCACGTCGCAGCGCCGGGACCCGTCACTTCAAACTTGGTAAAGCCCGGCAAGTCGAGTACTGCCACGCGCTGCTCAACGGCTTCGCACTCGCGTTTGACAGCCTGATGCCAGTGACAACGGCGGAACGACGTATCCGTCCCGCCGGTATCACCCGGCTTCGCGAAATACACCGCTCGCTCCCAGCCACCACGCGCACCGAACACCGCGCCTTTGGCCTTCAGGCGATCATAGAGCGGCGACGCCTTGGCGGGGCGCCCCGCCGGTCGCTCTTCCTGCGGATAGCCGATGCCATACTCGTGCTGGTAGGTCTCGATCGCCTTCGCCAGAGTGAACTTCTGATTCGCATGCTCCAGATAGCGGCGATGATCAAACGGCCACATATCCCACTCGGGGTGACCGTTCACTACCCATTCAGCGATCGACTTACCGGCACCGCCCGCTTGTGCGATACCGAAGGTGAATGCGCAGCAATGGTAGAAGTTAGGTAACCCTGGCGCTGGACCCATGAGCGGATTGCCGTCCGGCGCGTACGGGATCGGACCGTTGATCACCGTCTTAATACCAACACTGCCGAGGATGGGCACCTGCCCAATCGCACGTTCGATGTAATCCCCTAGGCGATCCAAATCGTCTTCGAACAACTGATTCGCAAACTCCTCGGGAACGCCGTCCAACCAATGCGCGCGGGCTTCCCATTCGTAGGGACCGAGGAGCAGTGAATGACGTTCCTGACGCAGGTAGTAGCTCACATCCGGATCGCGCACAAGCGGTAAGCGCTCGGTGCCACGAGCCACCAACTCGGGGATATCCTCCGTCACCATGTATTGATGCGAGAGCGTCACGATCGGCAAGTACTGCCCCACCATCGCGGCGATCTCGCCACCGCGGTAACCCGCAGCATTGATCACGGACTCTGCAATGATGTCACCGTTGTTCGTGGTGATTTTCCACTCGCCCGTCGCGGTCCGTTCGATCGCGGTGACTTTGGTGTTTCGATAGACCTCTGCACCGCGATCGCGCGCCCCTTTTGCCAGCGCTTGTGTCAGCTGGGCGGGATCGATGTCACCGTCGTACGGATCGTACAGCGCTGCCTTGATGTCACTGACGTTCATGAACGGATGCATCGCTGCAACGTCCGAAGGCGTCATAAATTGAAAGTCGATGCCCTGTGCCCGCGCCTGAGCCACGACGTGCTTAAATTCGTCGACACGATCGTCTTCGTGGGCGATGCGAATGCTGCCCGTGACGTGGTAGTTAATGTCGTAGCCGGTCTTCTTGGACAACTCTGCATAGAGCTTCGTCGAATGACGCTGCAACTTGATCGTGTTCCAGGACGTGGAAAAATTGGGGCAATTGCCAGCGGCATGCCACGTTGACCCTGCCGTCAACTCATCCCGCTCTAAGAGCACCACATCCGTCACGCCCAACTCGGTTAAATGATAGAGCGCGCTCGCACCGACGGCGCCTCCGCCAATGATCACCACACGTGCATGTGTTTTCATACGATTCCGACTCCGTGGCGCGCGAAGCGCCGCTGATTTTGATTGCGATGTCTGATTTAGGCTTTGATTCGTTCGTTCTTAGGATCGTAGAGCGGCTCCAACTGCACGCGCGCGGTATAGCGCTTGCAAGCCACCTCCACTTCCCAATGACCGCTCGACAACCATTCCTTTGTCACGCCGGACGCACAGCCGACGAAGCCCATACCAATGGACTTCCGTAGGCGATGCCCCCAAGCGCCCGAGCGTATGGACCCTACGATCACGCCGTCCTTCAGAATGGGCTCTTCGTGATACATCAGGGGCGCTGCGTCGGAGTCGTCCTCGAGGACGATCTGCACGAGGCGTTTGGTAGGGGTTCCTTTGGCGCGGTGCGCCAACAAGGCCTCACGACCGATAAACCCACCCGTCTTGTCCCACGCCACCGTAAATGCGAGTCCCGACTCGATCGGCGTGTCTTCATCGGCGATGTCATGACCCCAGCTACGGTAGCCCTTTTCGACGCGACATGAGGCCATCGAGTGATAGCCGGCATGCTTCAAGCCGAATTCGGCGCCCGCCTCGACAATGCGCTCGTAGACGTCGAGAACATGCTCGGCCGACAGATACAGTTCCCAGCCTAATTCCCCGACATAGGTGATGCGACTGGCGCGTACGGTGGAGTAGCCAATCTCCACCTCGCGTGACCACGCGAAGGGATGCGCGGCGTTTGAAAAATCTTCGCCCGTTAGCTTTTCGAGTAATGGCCGCGAGTTCGGTCCCATCAACCCCAACATGGCGATGCCCGGCGTCACATCGGTAATCCAGCATTGGGTCAGGCCCAACGATTCACGGTGCTTACGCAACCAGGCGAGATCGCGCGTCTGGCACGCGGCCGCCGTCACGACCATGAATTCGTCTTGGCTCAATCGCGTAATGGTGAGGTCGGCTTCGATACCCGCCAATTCGTTCAACCATTGCGTGTAGACAAGCTTACCCGGGGCCACATCGACCTTCGCCGTCGAGAGGCGATCGAGCAGCGCCAGCGAGTCCGGTCCCTGAACGAGGAACTTCGCAAAGCAGGTCTCATCGTACAAGCCCACGGTGTCGCGCACGGCTTCGCACTCTGCGCGGCACGCGTCAAACCAATTCTGGCGACCGTAGGAGTATTCGTACCTCGGATTCGACCCGGGGGCCGCGTACCAGTTGGGACGCTCCCACCCGGCCAATTCGCCCATGCAGGCGCCAGCGGCCACTAGACGATCGTGCAACGGCGAGCGCCGCGAATTGCGGGCCGTTTGGTACTGATAGTAGGGCCAGTGCATGGCGTACAAGAGGCCGAGTGTCTCGACCGTCCGATCGTGGAGGTAGCGGCGATTCTTTTGGAACGGCTGAATACGGCGGATGTCGACGTCGGCGAGGTCCATCGGCGGACGACGATTCTGGATCCACTCGGCCAGCACTTTGCCCGCACCACCACTGCCGGCAATCCCGACGGAGTTGAAGCCGGTCGCGAGGAACAGATCCTTCACCTCCGGGGTTTCGCCGATGTAGTAACGGTCATCCGGGGTGAAGCTCTCCGGTCCGTTGAAGAAGAGTTGGATGCCGGCGTCCGCGAGCTTCGGAACCCGCTTGATTGCCATGTCCATGATCGGCTCAAAGTGCTCGTAATCTTCGGGCAACGAATCGAAGCAAAAGTCTTCGGGGATCCCCTGCATGCCCCACGGCTTGGAGACGGGCTCGAAGCAGCCCATCAAGATTTTTCCGGCATCCTCTTTGTAGTAGGCACATTCATCGGGGATACGCAGCACCGGCAGATTAGCCGGGACGCCCTCGAGGGGCTCCGTGACAATATAGAAGTGCTCGGCAGCGTGCAGAGGGACCGCCACACCGGCGGCAGAGGCCAGTCCGTGTGACCACATGCCACCGCACAAAACGACGGTATCTGCACGAATGACGCCTTCGTCCGTTTCCACGCCGCACGCGCGTCCGTTCTCGACCAAGATCTTCGTGACCTTCGTATTCTCGAAAATCTTGGCGCCACGCATCTTCGCGCCTTTAGCCAACGCTTGCGTTACGTCGATCGGGTTCGTCTGTCCGTCCTTCGGCAAGAAGATGCCGCCCACCACGTCGGTGAGATCCAGTAGGGGCCACTTTGACTTGATATCCGACGGGGTCAACAAGTCGACTTCGAGTCCGAAGCACTTGCCCATCGACATGCCACGTTTCAATTCTTCAAAGCGGGCTTCGGTCTTCGCCACGCTCACCGATCCATTTTGTTTAAAGCCCGTCGCTTGGCCCGTTTCCGCTTCCAACGAGCCGTATAGACCCGCGGTGTATTTGGCCAACTCGGTCAGATTACGTGTGGCGCGCAATTGGCCGACGAGGCCCGCCGCATGCCACGTCGTACCACAGGTGAGCTGCTTGCGTTCGAGCAAGGCGACGTCGGTGATGCCGAGTTTGGTCAGGTGATACGCCACCGAGCAGCCGGCAACGCCACCACCGATGATGACTACATTGACATGTGAAGGAAGTGCCATGGGGTCCTACCTAATGGGTACAGAAGATCAATAAAGAGGGGGAGCGATCACCCACAACGAGTGCGAAGGCTCGCTGCCGGGATTGCACGCTGTAAACGGCTCACCGCGACCGATCCGAAAGCTGTCGCCGGCCTTCAATAAAAAACGACGGTCACCGACAGCGAGTTCGAGCTCACCGGACAGTACGACACCCGATTGCTCCGCCATTCGTGAGACCTGCACGTCGCCACTGCGCGCGCCGGGCGCGAAGCGACTCATGATGAGTTCCGCTTCGCCATTCAAGGTGGGTGAAAGGAGTTCTTCCTCAATTCCGGTGCCGGGAAAATCCAAGCGGCGGCGATGCTCTCGGCGCACCACGTAGCCGTGTTCGCTGGGCTCGCGAGGGTCATAGCCTTGGAAAAACCAACTGATGCTCACGCCCAGTGCATCGCTGATGGATTTGAGTGTCGATATGGAGACTTCGGAGCGACCACGTTCGATTTGGCTGACGTAGCCGATCGATTTACCAATGGCCTGCGCCAGCTCTGCCAGACGCATCCGACGCGCCTCTCGCAGATCCCGAATTTGGGCGCCCAGTGAAATGGGCTCGCGCGCCACGCCAGGTGCCGTGGGCACGTCGTTCAACCGCAGTGTCACGGGCTCCGTCATACCCCCTCCCGGCGCCAGTTTCATCGTTGGAGTGTACTCGCGCCGAATCCTTCACGGTTGTGAAATTTTTCTTCCGAATTTCATAATTCTTGCAAGCCGCCGCCCTTGTGCCGATCTTTGACTCGCTTCTAGACTGGCCGGGACCTCGGAGACCCAACCAATGCCCCACGAACCCTCGGCCGTCATGCAAGCCGTCCTCCTGACCGGTCACGGCGGACTCGAGCGGTTGGTCGTCGCCAACGTGCCCACGCCCACGCCCCTCCCGGGCGAAGTGTCCATTCGACTGGGCGCGGCGGCGGTCAACAACACCGACATCAACTTACGGGTGGGCTGGTACTCGAAGTCCGTGACGAACGCGACGGAGGCCGCCCAAGCCACGGCCCATGCGAGCGCGGATGCCGGCTGGGCAGGCAACACCCTGTCCTTTCCAAGAATCCAAGGAGCGGACGGGGTCGGCAGGATTGTCGCTGTCGGAACGGGTGTCGACCCGGCTCGTATTGGCGAGCGCGTCGTGATCGATCCCATTTTGCGCGATGGCGACACCGTCCGTTATTTCGGCTCCGATACGCCCGGTGCTTTCGCGCAAGTGGTGTGCGTGCCTCAACGTAACGCGGTGGTGATCCATTCGGACCTCAGTGATGCGGAAATCGCATCGTTCCCCTGCTCGTATCTGGCGGCACTGCACCTAGTCACCCGGGCGGACATCCGCCAGGGCCAGCGCGTACTGGTTACCGGTGCTTCCGGGGGCGTCGGATCCGCGGCCGTGCAATGGGCGATTGCCCGCGGAGCACGGGTGGTCGCGTTGGCGGAACCGAGCAAAGCCGGCGAATTGCGCGCGTTAGGGGTGGAAGCCTGTCTGCCGAGGGATTGCGACCCATGCAATTCGTTAGGCATGGACAGTCTGGATGCCGTGCTGGACGTTGTCGGAGGCGAGCGATTCCCACGCCTGCTTGAGCTGCTGCGCCCCCGGGGCCACTACGCCACCGCGGGCGCCATTGCCGGGCCGATCGTGTCATTGGATCTGCGGACGCTTTACCTTAAGGACTTGACGCTGCACGGTTGCACTATCCCACCGCCTGAGCTGTTCGGGGAGCTCGTGCGAGCGATCGAGACCAGAGTCATCCGACCGCTGGTCGCCCGCCAATTTCCGCTCGTGCAACTCGCCGACGCGCAAGCTGCGTTCCTGCGCAAAGAGCACGTCGGCAAAATCGCACTGACGATCGACTGACCGGATTCAGACGCCCGGCGTATCGTCGGCCACCACGAGCCCCGCAGAACGTTCGGCGGATCGCAAGGTGTTGAATAACAACATGGTGACCGTCATCGGTCCGACGCCACCCGGCACCGGCGAGATCAGCGACGCCTTCTGCCGAACGCCCTCGAAGTCGACGTCACCGACGATACGTCCATCCGGTAAGCGATTAATGCCCACGTCGATCACGACCGCACCCGTTCGCACCATCTGCGGGACGATCAAATTCGGAACGCCCGCGGCAACCACGAGGATGTCCGCCATGAGCGTAAACATCGCCAAATCGCGCGTGAGCTTGTGGCAAATGGACACCGTTGCATCTTGCTGCATCAACATCATCGCCACCGGCTTACCCACAATGTTGCTGGCACCGACGACGCAGACGTTGCGACCCGCGATCTGAACATTTTCGTGTTCAAGCAGTTTCTGAACGCCATAAGGGGTGCACGGCGGGAATACCGTGGAGCCCGTAAGCAGGCCGCCGACGTTGTACAGGTGAAAGCCGTCGACGTCTTTGGCCGCCGAAATGCGTTCCAATACGTGGCGCACTTCGATATGTGCCGGCAACGGCAATTGCACCAAGATGCCGTGGACGGTCGGGTCCGCATTCAGACGATCGATCTCGGAGAGCAGCGCCGCTTCCGAAATGTCGGCGGGCATCACGATCCGCTCCGAGCGGATACCGACGTCCTCGCAGGCGCGGACTTTGTTGCTGACGTACAGTTGAGACGCCGGGTTGTGGCCTACCAGAATCACCGCCAGCCCCGGGGTAACCCCGTGCGAGGCGTTCAATCGCGCAATACGGGCCTTGTATTCGGCGCGCAGCTTCTTGGCCACGGCCTTGCCGTCGATAATCCGAGCAGTCATGGGTAGGTCACTCTGGGCAACTGGAAGTTAACCCCTCAATTCTACCTGCCCTGTGCGACAACGGCGTGATTGCTTGTACGTAGCCCGCGAAAACGGGTTCCATCGACCGCTGCCCGACGACGTCGGGCAGCGGTCACTGTCATCAGGAACGACGCATGCCTGTGCGCGGCAACTTGACAGGGAACTTCGCCCGGATCTCGGCGTCCACATCCTCGGCAATATGACTCGGATAGTGGGTCGACAGGATGTCCTTAACCTTCTTCTCTGCGCGATCGAGAACACTGGTCGAACCCTGCTCGATCCATTCGTTCGGGCTGCGGCGATCGCCAATCCCCGGGTACAAATACTCCGTCTGCATGAGCTGCAGGGTCTGATCGGCGCCGAGATAGTGCCCCGGACCGTTCAGGCAGACGTCCTTGATGACGTCAAAGGACAACTTTTCTTCGTTAACTTCGATGCCCTTGATCGTGCGCTGCGCCATGCCGATCGTATCGTTGTCGATGACGAGACTCTCCAATGAGAACCCCAAGAGGCTGGCGTGCATGCCCGCCGACTCATAAATCATATTGGCGCCCGCGTTACCCACCAGCGCGTGATTGATGCCCTTCTCGGCGCCGGCCTGCTCGTCGGCAATTTTCGAGTCGGTCATGCCCGACGCCGTGCCACCGGTCAGGTTATAGAAGTGCGCCATTTGGCCAGCCGCGGCCGACAACAGCGCCTGTTCTGGGCTGCCGCCCGACATCGCGCCGGTGCGCAAGTCCGATACAAAGCACCAGGTGCCAAAGATCGCCGGGTGACCCGGCTTAATGGCATTCACGTACACCAAGCCCGCCAAACACTCAGCCACTTCCTGCGCCAACGCGCCGGCGATGGCCGCTGGCGCCGTTGCGCCGGCTTGACCTGCCGAGAGCAAGAGGACCGGCATACCGCCGCGCACCGCAACTTCCAAGCACTTACACGCGTCGGTGGCGAACTTCATCGGGGGTACGACAAAGCAGTTCGACTGGCTGACGAAGGGACGCTCCCGCCACTTGTCTTCGCCGCCCGCAATCATATGCAGCATTTCCAGCGACTTTTCCAAGTGCTCAGGGAGCACCCAGCTGGAACCGACGTGCTTGGTGGTACTCGAGACCGACGCGTAACACGTGTTGAAGTCCATTTCGTAAGGATCCGGCAGGTCGCGCGGAACCACGGCTCGCTGGAAGAAATGGATGTGTTCCATCGTATCGACGATGCGACCGATGTCGTAGAGATCCTGAATCGTCGACTCCCGGTAGGTGCCGTCTGCATTCACCATATTGACTGCAGCGCCCGCTGTGCCGAAGTAGACCTTCGTACCCCAAGGCTCGAGGTCAAAACGCGGGTCTTGGGCGTACAACGGAAAGTTGCGAGCGGCTTTGGCGAGCGTGTCCTCGACGAGGGCGCGCGGGAACAACAGTCTGCCCCGATCGCTCACCGTGCAGCCTGCTTTGGTGAGGATTTCCACACCGGACGGCGGCGCATCGGCGAGTCCCACTTCCTCTAGCAACCGCAGCGCTGTCTGATGGATCTGCTGGATATCCGAGTCGCTCAGTGGCTTGAAATGGCCGCCGGACATACCCGGAGTGACCGGGCGCAAGTGGTCAGGCAACGGACCGCTGCGCTGGGCGCGGCGTGCATCACGACCGGACGGGCGGCGAACTCGAGCAGTAGAGTCATCGGACACGGGGCATTCCTCCTACGAAATCAGATCGCGGGGATGGAACTATCCCCCACAACCGGCAGAGGGTGGCATGTCCCGCGGCCCGCCGCGGAACAGATTTTCTACCAGATAAGAAATTTTTTGTGTCCCGGTTTCCCGAGCGCGCTCGCGTGTGCGCCGTCACCCGACCGCATCGGCCGCCTAGCGAGCGCTGCAACGAAAGGGGCGTTGTTTTTTTGCGGTCACCCCCGTGGATCCTAAGGACCGTGAGAACAGCGAATCCCCAGCCGCGCGGGCGCCCCGTGCAACCCTTCCCGCACCGCAATAAAATCAGGGCCTAAGACGCAATCCCATCGGCCTCAGCACCCCAAACGATCAAATTAATTGACCAACTGGTAAATCGCCTATAACCGATTCGTTGTTGCGTCGTTACCACTTTCCTTTTCGACAACATTTGGGGTACCTTCGGCACATTGCCATCTCT
>Ga0007866_1000369_pt1 | contig 13084 bp, 9 predicted proteins | sample CryBogCBH18Jul07_FD_71223 | JGI IMG/M metagenome (GOLD analysis project Ga0007866, IMG submission 71223) | Freshwater microbial communities from Crystal Bog, Wisconsin, USA - CBH18Jul07 | ecosystem: Environmental > Aquatic > Freshwater > Lake | place: Crystal Bog, Wisconsin, USA | collected... | reverse complement strand
TTTGTCTGTAATAAACAAATTGGTTTACCTTTTCTACCATACTTCATTACAGCTGTATCTTTTTCAAGTTGGTTAAAGTATAAACGAGGTTTTTCATTATTATACTTTATCTTAAACATATCACACCAGTTTAGCACTAAGTGACGGCGCTGGTGAATATGTTCTGTGTTCCCATAAGGTTCTCCATTGAATATAATAGAGTCCTTGTCTTTAATATAGTCCTTATAGAAATAAGGTGCACCACCTAGCCTGTAAACACGTTCTACGTGAGGGTTGTTTATGTAAACTTCGGGGTACGATGTGACTACGATTAACTTCCTGTCTGGGTAGTTGTTCTTAATACATTGCGCTACACTCGTACTCGCAATTTGTTTGCCCAGACCACCTTGTGTTACAAAAATACAATATTTGTTTTCGTCGGCCATATTTTAGTCAAAAAGACTATCTGCAGAAGAAGTAGGAACTGCGCTAGCTGAAGCTGTAGTCATTTGCTGTACAGCATTCACGTAAACCTGGAAGTCACCTGGGTAAATCTTATTTCCAATATGAATACACGTGGTTTTCGGATTGACCCAAATATCAAAACCTAATTCTCTAATTTTATTACATAGAGTAACATCTTCACCAATTAGTGCAGAGTATTGAGTTAGGTATTCACAAATATTTTTTAGTTCTTTATCTCTAAATTGTACAGTTACATTAGAGTTGTATAAAGCTTCAATAACAGGTCGTTCAATCTTTAAGCAACCAGCACCAGTAGACAATACTTTAATATATCCATTCTCGTTAACTGTGAGTAATCTAGGATCTCCTAAATTAGTATTGTAATTACCACCACCTTCAGTCTTTAACGGGTATGGTAAACCGATAACTTGTTCTTTAGCAAGGATTATCTCGATCAAAGCTCCGGGTTCCCATCCGATATCAGCATCAATTTGCACCAGCGCATCGAATTTATTATCATATGCAATCTTAAACAATTCATTACGAGACATTGGCAATATGCTTTCATAAGCCAGGAATATCGGCTTAATAAAGATATTATTCATAATACCCAATTTAATGGTATCACACAGAGCATTAACGTACCAGGCATCCAAAGTACCGTTTAACGTTGGAGTGCCAATGAGTACCGTTTTTGGTGGTGGTAGAGTTGCTGAAGGTGAATCTGTGTTTGTTGTTGCCATAATGTTAATAATTTATATTGAAAATGAGAAAAAACAACTAAATATATGTATATGACATTCGTAGACCCTATTCTTACTTCTCCATTAAGCGCACAGAGAATCGCTGGTTCAGTATCAGCTGCTTTTGACAGTGTTACTTTAATTAATAGCACCGTCACAGTCACCCCTGTTACATCAGAACTAGCTAAGACAGTCGATCGTAATGTTGGTCACCTAAACATTATGTTAGGTAAAGAATGGTTTGTTGCAGCTCTTACTTCTGATCAATCAACACAGATCAATAGCTGTATTGCTGCTGCTAGTACCTATCTTACTACCAACGCTGCGTACCTCTCTGCTTCACCTAGCTTATTCTAATAAAGCTACATGGCCTCGTTAAAAACGAGCTTTTTTGACTTAACCGACACGGTCAAGAACACCATTGCGCTATATAAACAGAATGGTGTTCTTTTAGCAGAAGACAACAAACAACGAACACGTATTAGTACGTGTTCAGCTTGTCCAGACCTTAATGATATCGGTATGTGTAAGTTGTGTGGATGTAAGATGTCCATAAAGGTTAGATTAGAGGCTGCAAAATGCCCAGCCTCAAAGTGGGTTTAAAAATGGTTAATTGACACCTTGGCTGTAAATATTATTAATGCCTAGCGTTAATATTACATCGCTTACCAAGCCTACTTCATTAGCTACGGAGACGGATACAGGAAATCCGTATTCATTTCAGCAATGGAAGCTATCCAATGGCAATATTGATGCCCGAGCACAAGTTGACCAGTATAATGCTTATTTAAAGAATTGGTATAAAGGTAGAGCTTCTAATCCTCAGACTCAGACTCTATATGTTAAAAACTTATATATTAACTTTTTAAAGCAATTAGGTTTAACAGCTAGAAACCCAGAAGAACAGCAATTCTTTACTACAGTAGACTTTACAAATGATTTAGACACTCAAGCAGCTGTTCGTTATTATGCACGTAAGTTAAAAGACGTATCACGCTATTTAGCTGAACGTAGGAGTAACATAGTTTATTCCAAGTTAAAATACAACTTATTAGGAACTAATGGTTATTTAGAGGGTCTGTTTTATAGCTATATTCTGAGTGTTTATACAATTCGTCCAGATAATACTGGAACAGCTGGTTTAGTTATATCAAATGGTGCATTAGTACCAAGTTTACCTAATTTAAGGGATATAACGGATTCTTTTACAGTAGAAATTGAGGAGTTATACGATACAGCAAATTACTTTGATAGAGACCCTAGTTTGGATATATCCCAGTATACAACATTTGCACCTAATACAAGTGCAGTGTTATATGAAACATCTTTTTATGAAGCCCCAGAACAGTATTTGTTAGGGTTAATTATACAGTCGCTAAGTGCAGCTAACAATATAAATCCTTGTTACGGGGTGACCGGTTTTGTAGGTACCAGTGTAAGTAATACTAATATGGCAAACAATGTATATGTGTTTACAGGTGATGGAGCTAGTACAACTTTTGTACTAAACTATATCACCAAAAGCGATTCCTCTTTATACAGAGTCACTATTGATGGTTTAGTACAGACGCCAAACAGTGCATATACTATTAATTCAACAGGTAAAACTATATCATTTACTGGTATACCTCCAGTAGGTTCAGAAATTGTTATCGTAGCACCACCTTCGTAATATGGCACTAACAACTGTAAAGCAAATTCAAATGATTCCTGCAGCTCAAGGAGCGCAGGGTACTTCTGGTTTTTCTGGTTTCTCCGGGTTTCCTGGTGTACAAGGTGCCCCAGGTGGTTCATCTGGCTATAGTGGCTATACCGGTAAGTCAGGTTATTCTGGGTTTTCGGGCTTCTCCGGTTCTGGTATATCAGGTTACACTGGTATAAGCGGTTTTTCAGGCTTTTCAGGCTTAAACGGTTCTGCTACGTATTCCGGTTTTACTGGTTTCTCAGGTTTTAGCGGTTATACAGGTATTTCAGGTTATACAGGTATATCTGGTTTTAGTGGCTACACAGGTATAACCGGTTACTCAGGTTTTTCTGGTTCAGGAATTTCTGGTTGGTCTGGTTTTAGTGGTTATAGCGGTTTTTCAGGTTTTTCAAGCTACTCCGGGTTTAGTGGGTTTACTGGTATTACTGGTTTTTCAGGCTTTACTGGTTTCTCCGGGTTTACTGGTATAACCGGTTATTCTGGGTTTACCGGTATTTCAGGTTATTCAAGTTACTCCGGGTTTAGCGGGTTTTCAGGCATATCTGGTTACTCTGGACTAAACGGTGCATTTGCTGCATCTGGTCTTTCTGGTTATTCAGGTTTTTCAAGCTACTCAGGATACTCTGGTGGGTCTGGTTATAGCGGTCTTTCTGGTTATTCAAGTGCATCAGGTTTTTCAGGCATATCTGGTTGGTCTGGTGCAGTGGGTGGTTCAGTGTACGGTAGAACTTATTACTTTGAAGAAGTAGATAGCGATCAACCAAATTATGAAGTAATTGCACTAACACCAGGTGGTGGTGGTTTAACCGTAAATGATGATATTGCAGTAGTTAAATCTACTAACAGTTCTGCTTTTAGTGCACAATTAATTGGTGGTTATTTAACACCAATAGGAGAGCCTAGCGTAACTCAAATACCGCCAGGTGTATGGGATATTGAATTCTACCGTTATGTAGATTCTCTTTCAGCTGCTTTTGTATTTACAGTATATACCTGGACTAGTTCAACAAGCAGTACCGGTACATTTATTTTAAGTGCCGACTCTGGTCCAGTTACAGATACAAGTTCAACTTATCAAAAGATTGGTATTGTTACCTCTTCTATCGTTAATTTATCAGCTGCTGATCGTATTGCAGTTTATGTATCAGCGTATACAAATAGTGTTACAAGTGTATCTGCACATTTTATATATAATGCTAGTACCCAGTACTCTATAATACGTACACCAATCGGACAAGGCGTAAGTGGTAATTCCGGTTATAGTGGTTATAGCGGTCTAGGTTACTCTGGCTATTCCGGTTTTTCAAGTTACTCTGGCTACTCTGGTTTCTCGAGTTATTCAGGTTATTCCGGTTTTTCAAGCTACTCCGGTTATTCAGGCTTCCAAGGTGCTCAAGGTACACAAGGTTATTCCGGCTACTCTGGTTTTACAGGTACCCCTGGTGCTCAAGGACCTCAAGGCTATTCTGGCTACTCCGGGCCACAAGGCTTTCAAGGAGTACAAGGACAAAACGGTGTAGGTACTCAAGGAGCGCAAGGCTACTCTGGTTATTCCGGTCCACAAGGTTTTCAAGGCACGCAAGGCTTTTCTGGCTTCTCTGGTCCACAAGGACCAACAGGCAACACTGGTGCACAAGGATATACTGGTTATTCAGGCTATTCTGGACCTCAAGGTACTCAAGGCTTCTCCGGTTTTACAGGCACACCAGGTGCGCAAGGCTTCTCTGGTTTTTCAGGACCGCAAGGCACACAAGGGTTTTCAGGTTTCTCTGGTCCCCAGGGTACGCAAGGATTCTCTGGTTTTTCAGGACCGCAAGGCACACAAGGGTTTTCAGGTTTCTCTGGTCCCCAGGGTACGCAAGGATTCTCTGGATTTACAGGTATTCCAGGTGCACAGGGTTTTTCAGGTTTCTCGGGTTTTTCAGGCACTAACTCGATACCACAAAATTCTCAATCATCTGCTTACTCATTACAGTCTTCTGATAACGGAAAGTATATTGATATATCTTCCGGTGGTGTAACAGTGCCTTCTGGAGTGTTTTCTGCTGGTAATGTAATTACAATTTATAATGACAGTAGTAGCAATCAGACCATTACTCAAGGTTCAGGAGTTACATTAAGATGGGGTGGTACTACCAACACTGGTAACCGTACTTTAGCTAATTACGGTATATGTACAGTGCTTTGTGTAGGTTCTAATACATTTGTTATATCTGGTGCAGGATTAACGTAATGAGCGTTTTACAGCCATTCTTTTTCAATCTATTAACACCTACAGTACCTGACCCACCAACAGGTGTAAGTGCAAGCGCTGGTAATGCTCAAGCAACGGTTAGTTTTTCTGCACCAGCAAATAATGGTGGTGCTGCAATTACTAGTTACACCGCAACTTCAAGCCCTGGTGGTTTTACAGCTTCTGGCTCCTCGTCTCCTTTAACGGTTACAGGTTTAACAAACGGTACCTCGTACACGTTTACTGTTTATGCAACCAATAGTGTTGGTAATAGCTCTAACTCAAGTCCGTCTAGTTCAGTTACTCCAGTTGCACCATTTGTAGCTGGTAATATCTACACAGCAGCTGGTAGCACAATTGGATCTTATTCAATCGGCTGGAACGGAGCATACAACATATTGAGTGATGGTTACGGTAATCTTGTATGGAATGATTATTTTAACGGCTATTTATATCAATGGAATCCTACAGGTTCTTCTATTACTAGATACACTTTAACCGGGTTTAACCCAATCGGGTTTGCTTTAATACCTAATAAGTTAGGTGCATTAGTATTTGATAGATACTCAGCGCAGTTGTATTTCTATGACTTTGTTTATCAAACAGCTACTAACTTAGGTTCTTTACCTAGTGGTAGTGGTTGGGGTGTAGCGGTAACCACCTCAGGTGTTGCATACATTTCTAACGGTTCCGGTCATAATATATACAAGTATAGTGGTTGGTCTGGTGGTGGTGGTTCTACATTCAATGCAGGTTCATTCTCATTAGTACAATCTACAGGTATTAATATGTATGGTATGGCTGGTGATACAAGTGGTAACTACTACGGATTTGGCGTTTCGAATTCACTAGTATATCAATGGAATAGCAGCGATTCATTAGTTTATACATATTCAAGTATGGGTACACCATATGGTGGTAGTATAGGTAATGATGGTAACCTATACGTCAATACATATAATTATACAATTAGAAAGGGTAGTGGTGGTAGTTCAAGTGTTATAGCCGGTACTGGTACAAGTGGTAATAGTCCAGACGGCACTCTAGCCACATCCGCATTAATCGGTCATGGTTACTCTGCTACTCAATGGTCTTATGGTGCTAATAGTCACGTATACTTCCCAGATTTCACTAATAGCAAGCTGTGGATGATATATTAACAATTAATAAATGAACATATATGGCTTCCTTCGCACAAATAGATGATACAAATACTGTTGTACAAGTTGTAAGTGGTGTACCTGTTGATGGTGTAAATGATGTAGCAGGTCAAGATTATATCAACAACACATTAGGTTTACCCGGTACTTGGTTACAATGTGACGACTACCCGTTAGCAAAATTAGGAGTTACGTTTGGCTTCAAACCAGCTCTTCGCTTAAACTATCCTTTACCAGGATTTACTTGGAATGCAGAAGTAAGCGGTTTTTGCTATCCAAAACCTTACTCAAGTTGGATAATAAATCGAGATACTGGCTATTGGGCACCCCCTGGGGGTTATCCGTTAGGAGATGCTAATGTAGTATGGGATGATGCTAATCAAAAGTTTATCCCAGGGCCACCTCAACAACCCTATGTTTTAAGCGATGCTATTAAGGCAAGAATGGCAGAATTAGGTATCCCAATGCCACCACTTGCAAGCTAAGTATTAGCACTCACTAATGACCACCTTATCTGCAGTACAGGTAGACGTTAATACTACATCTGATCAAATTAATGCTCAGTTAATAACTCTTACTGAAAAGTATCTCGGTAATAAGGAATATATACTATCTGGTACTAGTACCGGATATATTGGTGCTGAGATTGCACCGATGGCTCCCTGGGCTAATTTAGCTAATAGGTACTTTCCTACAGTAGCTACATTACCTCAGAGTGGTATTAATATAAAGAGCAAAACTCAATTAGGTGGTTACTTTACACCTAATATGTTAGGCGCTTCTACATATCTAGCTGAAAACATTACTCCTTATGTTAATGTTACTGCTATCAGTGGTGGTAATATTTACAAGTACATTGATCCTACTGTTTTTAATAAAGGCCGTGGGTTAACATTAAACGATCAAGATAATGTTATTACTCATGTAGAGAACTTAAACTGGATGAAGTCTGTTAACACAGGAACAGCTTTTGATGGTCAAATAGTTGGGTCTGATACATATCAAAAGTTTATACCTTACCAATCTAATTACGAAACTACAAAGATTGATAGTAACGGGGTAATATCTATAAAAAATGATTTTGAGTTCTGGACTGGCGACAAAAAGAACATTTGGTTAACTACTAATAAGTTTACTCAAGAAGATTGGTTAAAGTATTTCGATATAGCTTCAAGAGTAAAGAACTTACTCATTTCACCTGCTGGACAAGAATTGTATTGCTGGCAAACAGATGTATATGGTAATCAGTACGCTCTTTATAAAACACCTACAACTAGCCGTACTATATATAATATGCAGAATACGTATGGCCAGTTATGGGTTAGAACCGTAGATGGTACCATTTACACTGCTGTTTCAGCTCTATCTAGTGTATATAACAAGTACGTAAACAATGCTGCTATCTACTCTCAATTACAAAGCAATAATATCAAGAATATTGAGTTATTTTACGATACGTTAGTATTTGAATTGAGCGGTCACACCATTTACGAAAAAATAACATTTGACTACCCGTCTTGCACAATTAAACCTTATAGTGTAGACTTCTTGCCACTAGATTATAATCAGCAAGTTTCAACTCGTTTATTATCTTCTTCCTCTTTAACTGGGGTAAATGTAAGCAGCTATGCAGATGTGTACTACGGTGGTAATTGGTATAATGAAGCAAATAAAACAATTATTGCTTGTTTATTACTTTCAGCATCAGTTGTGTCTACTGATGTGAGTACAGCTTCTGCGCGCGGGTTAATAGTACCAGTATTATATCAATACGATATTAATTATCCTGGTAACCGTACAAGAATATACCCTACCAATAGTACAGACTACAATCTCTATTTGTATTACGATAAGTGGGCAGTTACACAAAACACTGAATTGGTACAGAATTTAACATATATGGAAGCACCTGTTATAACATATAATAGAGATGCACTTTCTTATGTTATTAGTTTTATAGGGTTTGTTAACCAAACGTTTAATATTATAAGTTACACAACAAGAGAATCTCTGACAAACAAGATAATAACTGACGATGCACTAAACCCAATTGTAACAGACAATAATGCAACAATAATAGCAGTATAATATGAACTACACATTTTATTCAACAACTTCTGCAATTTCAGCGTATTGTCCAGCTACTATTACGTTTCAACCAAGTTATATTCATTTAACTAGCGGGCAATTTTTAAGTAAGATTGTTTACCAGCTTCCTGATAAAACAGTAACACTTACTAACAATTTTACAGTTACACCGGATAGTACTGATTGTAGATCAGATTACACATATACTATACCATATTCTCAGTACACACAAGTAATGATAATATCCGCTTTTATAGGTCCTGATTCTTTTATACCTACTGTTTATAAATTATCTGCTACTAATTTACTACCATACCTTACAACAAATCCAAGAGTAGTATCTCCAAGTGCTTATGCATTCGGTGAAGTACATTTATTACGTTCAAGAGCATGGGGTACGGTAAACACTCAGATGTTCTTGTTAGAGACGAATAACCCTAACTATTTGCTTATAAATTATAACGGTTAAACAAGCTAAATATTAACATCGATGTCTCTTAAAATCACAGATCTACCACAGGTACCTTCAAATGTTATAACCCAGGACATTACCATACCAGTATCTCATACTGAAAATGATCCAAAGACATACAAGATGTCTTTAGCTCAAACGGTTTCTTGGTTACAGTCTCAAGGCTTTGGTAATCCAAGTGGTGGTTATCAAGGTTTTCAAGGAGCTACTGGACAATCTGGTCCACAAGGTGCTCCTGGTGTTAATGGTTCTTCTCTTACATACGGATTAGTATTAGGTATCAGTCCGGTAAAAGTGTTTTATTATAAGAGCGATAATTCAACAGCTTACGGTGTTACTACTACAAATGTTACAGCTTTTACACAAAACCTTTACCCATCTGTAACTAACCCTGTACGTTTTGCGTTTTTACGGTATGATGCAAATGGTAACTTTATGGACTCTAGTGTCTATAATGGTACTGGTAGCAATTATAATAGCATAACATATACAGCTACACAACTTGGTTCTGCACAAAATGCTACAGTTAGTGCACAGTTCGTTTCTGCTGGTAATGTATACACTGCAATAGATCAGATTTCAAGAGCAACAGATGGTGCTAATGGTGTAACACCTCTTATTGGTTTATTATCAAACTATACAACAGTACTACCTGCTGCTAATAACGGTTATGTAGCAGATTATTCAAATGCTGCTGGTCAGTTTACAATTTATCAAGGTCAAACCATAATACCTACTGCAAGTATAACTTATACCTCTACATTAGGAGGTGGTGCAACTGCTGGTGGTATTAACAGTTCTGGTTTATATAGTATAACAAGTCTTTCACCTACAGCAAGTTCCGGTCAATTAAACCTATTTGCCACATATGGTGCGCAAACAATTTCAGCTGTATTCACCGTTACTAAGGCATTTCAAGGTACAGCAGGTACAGCAAAGAGTCTTTCAGTAGGTTTAAACAAAAACATTTTCGTATTTAATAATAATGCACCGTTAGTTTCTACTGATAATGTTTCAGCTACCGCTACTACAAGTAATATAGTAGTTTCATCTCCATCTACAATTATTAATTGGTCAGTATTATTACTTGATACAGTAGGGGTCTATCATAATCTAGGAACACCTACTCAGTACTATACTACAGTAAATTCTGGTTCAGCAAATTCTACAATTGTATTACCAGTATCTGCATTTAATTATACACCAGGCATATCTGGTGTGTCTTGTAGTTTTACTGCTTCTATATTAGATACTTCAGGCGTAACTTATTCAAATACCCAAACTATAGTAAAGATTAACCAAGGTACTAACGGAACAAACGGTACCAATGGTACTAATGGTACTAGCCCGTTAGTGGGTGTATTAACCAATACAACTGGGCTAATTAATGCTGCAAGTGACGGTACAGTATCTACTAGTGTATCAGCACTATCTGGTAAGTTTACAGTGTATAATGGTTCTACCGATGTAACTAATCAGTGTACAGGTTTCGGTCTATATAATGCTATCAATGCTGGTGGTAGTACAATTACATTTGTAGCTAGTGCAAATGATGGTTCTGCTAAGAATATATACGAAGTAACTAATATTGGTGCGACCTTAAACGTACAGTTTGTATTGTCTGCAAGCTATGCAGGTACTCCAGTTTATCAAACATTTACAGTATCTAAGGTAGTAGCAGGGCCAACAGGAGATACCGGTGCAGGTCCAGTTTATCAAGGTAATTATAGTAGTGCTACTCGTTACTACTATTTACCAGGAGTACGTACTGATGTTGTTTTAGGTAGTGATGGTAACTACTACTTTACATCTAATTCAAATACCAATTCCCCTAATCCTCTAAACGGTAGTCCTGGCTGGCCTGACCCTGCTTCAACTTCTACAACAAATTGGGCAGCAGCAGGTGCATCATTTAGTAGTGTTGCTACTAACTTACTTTTAACTCAAGATGCTTTAGTAGGTCGTTACTTAAATATGGGTGGTTATACTGGTACTGCTCTACCTAATACAGCTTTACGTAGTTATAGTGTATCACCAACAATTTCTGCTACAAGAGCAGGTGGTTACGGTACACTAGCTATTCAAGGTAACGGTTTCTATTTAGGTTATCCTTCTGGTACTGTTAACGTTAATAACGGCGGTGCTGATGCTATATTCTTTGTCGGTGATGGTTACACTCCAGGTTCATCTAACTACATGTTCTGGAATGGTAACACTCTTTCATTACAAGGTAATATATCAATTAACCCATTAGGTGGTAACGGTATATATAGCGGTAAAACAAGCTACTTAGATACATCACCAGGTTGGTGGTTAGGTTTAACTAGCACTACACCAACATTTAATATTGGTAGCAGCACTAACTACTTAAAGTGGGACGGTACAAGTCTATTAGTGAACGGTACTATTAACGTTACTGGTGGTAATGCTGCTCTCAACTCTACTGTTGCATCAGCAAGTGCAAATGCAATTAATAGTGCTAATACAACCACTCAAGCTGGTAGTGCATATGCATATACTACTTCTTATAATAACGCAACAAGCTATGCTACAACAGTATCCCAGGCCGGTAGTGCATATGCTCAATCAACTGCTATTTCAATTTCAGAAACATACGCACAAGGTCAAGCAGCTACTGCTTATAACAATGCAAAAGCTGTTGCTGATAGTATAGCAAATGGCACGTATTCCGGTGGTACTCTCATTACAGGTACATCTATAGTATCTCCAATTATTGCTGGTGCAGCTGGTTACATCAGTAGCGTATTTAGTGTAGGTAGTAGTAGTGGTATAGTATTAGACGGTACTAATAAAAGAATATACATAGGTACTGGTAGTTATAATAATTCTAATACACCATTCTATACTGATACAAGTGGTGGTGGTAGATTATCTCTAGGTAACAAACTTACTTGGGATGGTAGTACGTTAACAATTAACGGTACTTTACAAGCTACTGCAGGTTATTTCCAAAACGTCTATGTAGGTGGATCCTCCACAGGTTGGAATGTAGGTAACGGTACTGGTAAAATGACCTCTACAGGTGGTACTTATCCTATTACTTTAGACGGTACTAATGGTAAGATAACAATGGGTGGTACAAGCTTCTATAATAGCGGTACATACTTCTATGCTGATGCTTCTGGCCAATTTTCATTAGGTACCGGCTTAAAATGGGACGGTAGTAGTTTGACAATCAACGGTAGTGGTACTTTCTCTGGTAGTATAACAGCTTCCTCAGGTTCAATAGGTGGTTGGACTATTAATTCAAGTTATTTGGCTAGTGGTGGTATACAAATAGATAGTAGCGGTGTTATTACAGTTAACTCTGGTGGTAATTCTAAAGCTATACTAGAAACAGCTACTTCTAGAGGTAGAGTAAGAGTAACTAACACAGCTGGTAATACTACTGGTTATCTACAAGGTTCCTACGGGTCAGGAGTACTAGATGTCGGTTCTTTAGTACTATATGATGGTTCAGGTAATGCTAATGTTGTACTTCTAGGTTCCGGTAATATGACTTGTACTAGTATTACATTGAACGGATCTACTATATCAAACTGGATCGGTTCTGGTGGTGTAGTCAATCAATATGTAAACACTAACAGTTCTGTACAATTTTCTAGTGCAACTATTGGTAACGGTGGTGGTAGTTTAACACTTATAAGTGGTAGTGGTGGTATTACTAATAATGCGACTTTCGTTCAGAACGGGTATGCATACTTTACCGGTCCATATGCAATATTTGCTACAGCTTCAACACTTAATCCACCAGGGCCTCGTGTTGTTATAGATAGTTACGGTAATATATCAATTGATGGTAGTTTATCTAAAGGTTCTGGTACATTTAAAATTGCTCACCCATTACCGTCCTTATCATCTACAAAACATTTAGTACATTCATTTATTGAAGGTCCAAAAGTCGATTTAATATATCGTGGTACGGTAACATTATCATCTGGTACCGCTACAGTTAATCTTGACACCGATTCAAGAATGACAGAAGGTACATTTGTTGCACTCACTAAGAACGTACAAGTGTTTACTACTAATGAAACAGATTGGTCAGCTGTGAAAGGTTCCATTACTGGCAACATATTAACAATACACTGTCAAGATACAACTTCTACAGCAACTATTAGTTGGATGGTTATAGGTTCTCGTAACGATTCTCATATTAAGAATACTGATTGGACTGATAGTAATGGCGATCCTATAATGGAACCAGATATTAAACCC
>Ga0007866_1000363_pt1 | contig 13182 bp, 17 predicted proteins | sample CryBogCBH18Jul07_FD_71223 | JGI IMG/M metagenome (GOLD analysis project Ga0007866, IMG submission 71223) | Freshwater microbial communities from Crystal Bog, Wisconsin, USA - CBH18Jul07 | ecosystem: Environmental > Aquatic > Freshwater > Lake | place: Crystal Bog, Wisconsin, USA | collected... | reverse complement strand
CTTGTCTGCCCACGCAACGCGAATGGCCTCAATGATACCTTCCACGCTGTAGGAGTGTTCGTGAAAGTAAATGTATTCTTTCACGGCAGCGAAAGCTAGTTGCCCGCCTCGCCACGAACCGCAGAAGCCAATGACTACATTGTTGGAAGGCCGAATAACCTTAGGGCTAACGGCATTAACTTTCGTCACGTTGTCGGACGCTTGGCTGTCTGCCACAATCCACATGCGTTGTCCGTCTGTGTATCCCGCTACGACTGTCATTGAAACTTCTCTGGGACTACGCCGTAATAGGGCATTTGTTGGTTCGGGGCGTTGAACTTCACTAGGCACTCGTCGCAGAACACCAAGTCCGGCCCAAGCTGGCTCACGCTGATACGCCATTTGTGCCTGTGCGAGATTTCGGCGTTCTCTTCTTTGCGCTTTCGCGCTTCGCTGTTGCTTACCATTACTCACCGCCGTTCAGCTCGTCAATCCAAGCAGAGGCTTCGGCTGCCGTAAGGCTACGCTCGTCCTTGCCCCACCGCTTGATGACTTCCTGCTTAATGTCAAGACCGCGACCCTTCAAGATGGCGAACAGCGCCTTGCTCTGAGGGGCGGTAATGCCCTTCGTAACGGTAGCAAACGGCTCTTCGCCGGCACGGGGAGCATTGTGCTGCTCACGGGGCGCGTAGGTCTGCTTAGCGACTGGCTTGCTCGCGGCGTTGCCGTCATCATCTTCGTCTGCCACAAGACCGAGAATGGCCATGAAAGCGTAGCGACGTGCGTAGGTGATGGCCGAACCTTGACCTTGCGGGTCATCTTTCGTCAAGTGAAGGCGCATGGTTTCTGACCACTGGTAGCCCCCGGTGTGGAGCAGGGTCGTAGTCAGGGTGTCAATGACGCCGTGAGCCGTTGAGTCGTAGCCAATCGTTTGCGTCACAGCGAGGCCGTGCTTAGCAAGGATAGGCGTTGCGTGCGCCACCACGTCAGGCAGGGCGGCGTACTTGGACTTGAAGAAAGGATTGTTGCTGTTCTTAGCGACAGCCCCCACTTCGGATTGAAAAGCCACCAATGCGGCGGCGAAAGCGTTGCGCTCTTCCATTACTTATTCTCCTTTAACTTTACTTCGGTGACTGAAACAATACCGTCTGGGTGAGACACACACAAGTCCTGAAAAGCGCAGTAGTCGCACTTCCAGTAAGGGCGCTCGGCAGTGGGGTTGATAGCTTTGAGGTCAAGCCCTTCTTCGGTCAATCCCTCCACCACGACACGGCCGGAAAGCTTGCCTTCGTTGGCCATCTCTAGCACCTTCGTCTGGCGGGCGATTTCTTCTTCTGCCCACACCCACCACGTTGCCTTCGGAATGTGCCACTCAGCGATAAAACGCTCAGTGTCAGACAGGCCGATAGCGCGAGCCACGCCCTTGCTTGCGGACTCTAGAGCAATTGCGCCAATGATGAGGGTATCGGCGTTCAGGTAGTAGGCGTTCATAGCCGCCTGTAGAACGGCAGACACGCGAGGACCCTCAGGGTTCTCTAGGACACGGCGTTGCTTCTTAAGGCCGATAGCCTTCTCAAACGCAAAGCCACCCATTGTCTTAAGTTCAAAGACCGCCGTGCCACCTTCCCAGTCTGGAATAACGGCGCGAATAATGTGGCCGTCAAGAAGTCCGTCAGAACTGCCAGAGATTGCTTCGTCACCGCTCGGCACCTCAAACAGAGCGCCGGGGTAGCGTCGGCCAATGGCGTCCTGTACCCATTCGTGAATGTGCGTGCCAAGCCCCGTGACCCAGACGCCGGGCGCGTCAAACGGGTTGGTAATCTCTGCGCCGAGCGCCGTGTAGCTGAGCGCACGTCCGCAGTCGGCCGCCCCGCTAAAACGCAACGGTGTGCCGAGAGCCGTAGGTTTTGGTCCTTTTTGCTTTTCTTCTTCTACCCACTCACGAATGAGCGAGTCAGTGAACATGGGAGTCACAGGCGTTTGCCAGTTAGTCATACTCCCCTCCTTTCGCTTACGGAGGGAACAATACACGACTGCTAGGACAAATGCAAGTCACGTGTTAGGGGAGCCAGGGGGCGAGGGAAAATGGGAAACCTCACCCCCGGCTCAACCCGAGGTAGCTGGAAAGGGAATAACAGCTACAGGTATCAGTGTAGCAGGTTTCAGCGCCCTGTCAAGTTTGGATACTTCTTTGCCAGAAACTTTTCTAGCGGTACGCCTTCGTAGCGCCGGCAAAGGTAGTCAAGGCTTACGAACATGGGGTCGTAGGAGCCTTCGGAAACGCTGTGGCAAACCACAATGCCCCGCCAGTGGGCGTTCCCCTGCGGACCCTTATAGTCCTCATCATGGAGGTAGCACGCGCCAGCAACAAGGCCGTGCTGTGACTTGCCAGCGACAAAACGAAGGCCGTACATGAGGGTCTGCTGGTGGCCCATAGAGAATGAGTGGCCAATGCTTTTGAGCCGTGTCTCTACGTTGCCACCGAGGGGTTTGCCGGTCATGGGGTTATAGAAAAAGTGCGAGTAAGCCACGCCATCTAACCACAGGATTTCTCGGAACGGCACTACCTTCCAGCCGGTTCGGGCGTAGTCAAGGTCGTTTGTTGAAATAACACCCTCCAACTGCGCGTCACCTTCCACGGCGCGGTTGATACGGTCTTCGTGATTGCCGAGCAAGATGTAGCGCTCAGGGTCCCACGTCGCGTGCTTTGTTCGCTTGCGAGTGGCGTTCAGTTCGTTGATGGGGCCGTTGAGGATAGCCCAGGCGTCGTTCGCGGCCTTAATGTCTTCGGTGTAGCGCCGGCCTTCCATAGACTTCTTGCCCTTGTCGTAGAGCGAGAGCGAGGGCATGTCGGCGTGGTCGCCTAGATGGACAATCTTGACTGGTTTATCGCGGAAGTGGTCAACAATGTATTGGCCAATCCAGCGCAAGTGGTCGGTGGGGACGCCCGGCTTAGCCTGAGTGTCGGGAATAACTAGATGAACAGCAGGTTGGTTTTTCATACAGCCTCCTGTGAGTTTATTCTAGCAGGTTGTCCAGTTCTTCTGGGTATACCGTGTAAATGTCTGGGATTTTTTTAATCCACCCACCGGCGCGTAATGCCTCACCAATAAGTGCCGCGCACTCCCACGAACCGGGGCGACGAAAGGCGGGGAACCATGACGGCGTAATAATGTCTAACGCGCACGAAAGAATAGCCAGAAAGTCGTAGTGCGAACCTGTCTCTTGTGCTAGAAAAGCCTCTACCCTTTCCCTATTAACCCCTTCGGGCAAGGGCTTGAAATAAAGGTGTCCACCCGGCGCTACTTCGTCTAATGTGCGGTAGTCGGTGACGCCTTTTGGCTCTGCTTGCCAGACTTTACCCTCCGGCGAAACGTAGAAAGCGTGATTGACTTTCGCGTTGTGGAAGCGTAGCCATGAGGCCAGCCGGATTGCTTTGGCAATAATCCCTGTGTTGCGAGAAAAACCAATAGCACCGTTCGGGAACTTACTGGGGCTTTGGGGCATTGGCAACGCCAGTCGTGCCGGCAGGGAACACTTTTACGGGGGCTTGCGGCAGGACGCCGAGCAGCCAGCCGAGCTTTGGGTATTTCTTCTCAGCGAAGCGCACGGCGGAATAATAAGCGGTCGTGGCAATCGGGAACACGACAGCCATGACACCGGGGCTGACGTGGGCGGTGGCCTTCGTGATGAACGTGACCACGGCGCCGGCTACGGCGGGAGCGGCCGTGCGGACGATGTTACGGGCTACTGGGGTCATTGGTCATTCTCCTTGTTAGAGGGCGTGAGAAAGGCTTCTAGGGCCGTTAGACGGGCTTCTACAGAGTCTATCTCACTATCCTGGCGAGCGTCGGTGGGGTCATCTATGCCTTCGTGTCCGTGCTTCGTGGCGAAGTAGGTGGACAGGTAGGCCGACAGGCTACAGAATAGCGCGAGTTGCCACGTGAAGTGGGTAATAGCCCAGCGAAGGCACAAGAAGTTGGCGAACCAGTAGGCAATCTCAGTAAGGCCAGCCACCACCGGACGGCCACGGCTCTCGGCCTGGACCATAAGCACCGAAAAGACGTTGGCAACCCCTAGGCTTAGCGCCGCAAAAAGGGCGGTTGTCACTCTGCCTCCAAAATGGCGAGTATCTTCCGCACCATCTCACGGGTTTCAAGGTCCACCTCATAGTCCTTGACGGAGTGTTCGGTGTCGTACTTGCCAATCTTCCTAATCTCGCGCAACACGGCAGAGTCGGTCTTGGTCACGGCGAACATGGCACGGCCAACCACACCCTCTACCACAATGGCAAGGAAGGACGAGGCAAAGTTCCACCAGAGCAGGACGGTGGGGCCACCCACTAGCCAGCAGATAGCGGTGGCGAAGGTGTAGCCGAGCAGGAACCACCACTGACGGATAATCCCTTGGAGTTTCCACGCGGCCATTTCCCCGAAAGTCATCGGGTCGCCGTTGATGGGGTTGATGTATTTACTGGTCGTTGAGTCCGTCATGGTACGCCTCATGCTTTTCGATTAGGTGGCGCACTTCGGTAAGTCCGCGCTCAATGCGGTCCACGGCGTCACGCATAGAGCTGCCGTGGTTTGGCTTTAGTTCGGCTCGCAATTTCCGGTAGGCGTAGCCACCGACAACAAGCAAGACTGTGGTGACGTAGCCGGCAATTTGGAGTTTGCTGGCGAGGTCGCCCCAGTTGATAACGGCGGTCATGCGGGAATCGCCTGCGGTGCTTGGTGTTGCTTGTGGCTGAAACGGTAGAACTTGTGCGGGCGTCCGTCCTGACTGACGTGGACCGCCGAGGGGTCGCCTTCTTCGCCCATTGAGATAGTCAGGGGGTCGGCGCCAGGGCTGACCACCATAGCGACGTGAACGCTGGTCTTGAAGGTGTTGTCCGAGAAGTAGATAACCGCGTCACCCGGCAGGGCTGCGGTCGCCAGAGGAACCTGAACGCCATTTGCGACCAACGTGCCGGTGTAGCCTGAACCGTTGTAAGCCATGCCGTTCGGGTCATCAAGGCCACACGCCCAGTAGCACCACGTAAAGAAACCTGAACAGTCGTAGTTCTTGGGGAACTTGAGGTTCAGGGGAATGGGGCGCACTTCGGCGTAGTGCTGAGCGAAGTGGGGGTCGTGCTTCTTGGAAAGCGCCCACGCCGCGGCCTGTTGAGGGGTAGCAAAGTTCATTAGTTAAGCCCAATTACAATCAGGTAGTTGTTCCAGGTGGCGATAGCGCCCGTGCCGGAAGCGGTGGGGACGCTGGACGCTGAGAATGAAGTAGAGGCGCCGGGGCTGAGGACGGCAAAAGTGACGGCGATACCGTTGGAGGTGGCACCGACAGTCTGCGTGACTGTGTTAATACCAGTCGTTCCGTTGGCAGTGATGCTAAGACCGAGCTGCTCGGCGGCCGTGCTGGTCGTAGTCACGGCACTCCACGCAATGACCAAATAGTTGTTGTAGCCCGTAATACCAGACTGGCTAGGGCCGGTGCTGGTCGTGGTTTTAGTGGGGTTCCACACCTTGCTCGCGGCGACTGAGGACGGCAGGACGGAAGGCAACAGACTGGCGACAGAGGCCCACGCCGGCGCAGAGCCAATGCCGTTGGTCTTCAAGACGTTGCCAGCCGTGCCGGGGGCAAGGTTGTCAAGGGAGTAAGCGGCGTCGGAGTAGAGAATGTCGCCAATGTTCTGCACGATACCCACCGTCTTCGTCACGGCGTAGTTCGCTTCGGCCAGGTCTACGCCCGTGAGGACGTGCGCCACGGTGTCACCGGCTGCGTGCGTTGAGGCCGGCGTGCCGTCATAGCCACGGGTCACGGTCAAGGTGACGCTGGTGCCGGTCCATGAGTAGGACCCCGCAGCGACTAGCACCTTCTCTTCGTTGCTGTTGCCGGTTGAAAGGCTAAGCACAAACGGCGCCGAACCGAGGGGCGCCCACGTTGCGTCAGTACCAGTTACGACAATGTTGGTGCCGGTAGTGTCAGACACGGCAGCGTATAAACGCGCCGCTACAGCACCACCCGTGTAGTTTTTGAGGGTATAAGACATTTAACTATTTTACCTTTGCTAGTAGGTGGGTCGGGGGTCGTAAACGAAGCCATTGACGGTCCGCATAACCACTTCAAGGTTGCCGCGGAAGCCACCCTGGTAGTTGTCACGGCGCTCGTAGGGTATCCAGCGCAGGGAGTAAATAAGCACGTCTGCTTGGAGCGGGCCTTCTACGTAGCGCACAACGGTCTGGCTGCGGCGCAAGTTGTCAAAGAAAAGAAACTCTGCGTAGGGGTCGTAGGTGTAGTCAATGCCGTTGACGTTCACCACGTCAAACAATTGGAGTTCTTGCGTGATTTCGGTTTCGGCAGACAGGGCCGGGTACGCACGCAGGGTCCAGCGCGAGAGCTGCGTGGAGGGCGTCGTTCCCGTAATCGTCAACTGGAGGTTAAAGTATTCGCCTTGTAGCGCCGGCTTGATTTGGTAGTCCCCTGATTGCTGCGGCGGAAACATGGGCAGAAGCGGCGTAAAAGTAGACGAACCATTTACGGAAATGCTGGCGGCGACTTCGGTGACTGATTGGATTGCGCCGTAGTGGATAAACGTGGCCACCTTGTCTTCGGCAATGCCGTAGGTAATCTGGCCAGATTGGATTGTGCCGTAAGGGACGTAGGTGCTGGCCTGGGTCCACAGCCCGCTACCGTCCATGCTGAGAAGCGGGCCGTTAGTGATGGGACACCAATCAAGGAGAATGGACGTGGTAGTGCTGACCGTCACCATAAGGTCAGAGGCGTAGGCCGGCGCCAACGTGTCAATAAACGTGGTCAGGTCCATGCGCCCGATACCACTGCTTACGCCGTCATAGTTATTCCACGCGAAGTAGACAAAGCGGCCGTGACCCGTGATACCCGTGACTGGCTGCGCTACCGGCTCGTTGATGGACGGAAGCAGAGGGCCGGCAGTAAGGAAGTTGGACGAGTTGGCTAGTGAGTTGGCAGTGGGCGAGGACATACGCACGCCGAGGTTGGACCCAATGAACAGGAAGTTGAGGTAGCCAAAGAGCGCCGTGGGGTATTCCCCGCCCGACAACGGCAGGGCGCTGATGGGGATACTCATGGCTTCCAGCGTTCCGGCTGTTGTGGCCGGCTCGTACTGGGTGTAGTAGACGTTGCCGTTTGATTTTTGGCCGGCTGTCAGGGAGTAGCCACCGACATACGCCGCGCCTTCGCAGGTGGCGAAGCAAGACCAAACCCAATTGTTGTCGGGGTGCGCCCACAGCAGGTCAATAGCGTAGCCGGTCGCGTGGCCGGTGTAGTTAAAGCTGTGGACCCAACCGAGCGTGTTGCCCCACGAAACAAGCAACTTGTCTAGTTGCCACGAAAGGGTGGAAATGTTTGTAGGCGTAAGCGCGGAACTCCACGGCAAAGGCGTTGCTCCGAACGTGCTGGTCCCCACGGTGGCGCTGTAGATGTTGGAGCCGTTGGCGCACCAGACAGTTGCGCCGTTTGTGGTTATGTCGGCCGAGACAAGGTGGCCACCAGATAGCGTCACCTCAGTCCAACTGGTGTAGTTCGTGGTGTAATACACGCCAACAGTCGTGACGGCGTAAACGTAGTTCTTGACGGCGATTGCCTTGACCAGCGTGCCTGAGTAGCCGTTCTGCTGCTTCGTGTCGGGCAAGACTGACAACTGCCATTTTGTCCAGGGGTTGATACCCTTGGACTTGTAGAAACGGTTGGCCTTGCTTTCGGGGCGGTCAAGGTACAACTGGCCTGAGCCTGCGGACCAGTCGTTCTGCTCACGACGCCAAAGACCTTCGGTGTTGACCGTGCCTTCGCCTGAGATGTTGGTGAGGTTGATGGACTCGCGCTGAGCGGGAAGGCTCTGCATGCCAATAGCGCCGCGACGGAACGCTTCGTATGAAGTGTCCACGCCGTACCAACGGTTCGCAATAGAAACAGTGAAGACTCCCTGCGGGCTGGTGACGGCCGTGTTCGTGTAATTGTTGAACGCGCCGTTTCCCTTGAAGGCTGACGTAATGCCGCGATTGAACGCTACCACGAACGCAACCGAACGTTGTATTGGCGAGCAAGGCGGCCAGCTTCGGCGTCAATACGCGCCTGTCGCTGCATGATGAGAGACTTGACCGAGGCAGACGTGGCGCCGGCTGGCACTTCGGTAGCTTTGCGGGCGTCGGGCTGGCTCTCGATAAAATTGCGCTTGATTTCTCGGCTGGCCATAAGCGCAATCTGAGCGCCGAGAACCGGAATGTCAAGGCAGGTAGTCGGCAGGTTGGGGAACTTAAGCGGCGTGCCATCGTTGCCGAGGGGGACTGTCCCGCCGTAGTTGTAGGGCGCGTCGTTGGCGTCAAGGTTGCTAATGGGCGTTTGGGTCACGTCATCAGTCAGGTTGACGAGCGGGATAAAAGGCGCCGAGTACGTCAGGTACATCGGGAGTCCCGGCCAGCCACCTTCGTACAACTGGATACCTTGGCCCGAAGGGAAGATGGAGTCGGCCGCGCCGACGCCCTGAGTGTCGCCCGATACTGGGGCGCTAAACATCTGACGTTGCACGCGCCAGTCACGGATAGCGGGGAAGTTGTGCGTCGGGGGCGCAATACGGTAGTTGATGGAAAGAATGTCAAGGAAGTTATTTGGCAGGTCGCCCAGGTCGTAACCCTGGAACACCGGGTTGAACGTGATGGCGGTGGAGTCCACACGGTACAAGCCATTGTCGGGGCTGGACAAGTCAAACAAGTCATCGTTGAGAGCAACGGAAATGTCAAACTTAGTAAACTTTGGGTTTACATACACGGCAACGTCATCGGCGTGCGCGGTGGCTTTTGAGCCGCTGTAGCCACGGATAACGTAAGCGTTATTGCCGTCCCACGAAAGGACGTACATAACTTCAAGGTCCACGCTCAGGTAGCCACCGGGCGTCACCATGTTGCTCTGCACGCCATCAAGCGGGATAGTGGTTGCAACGTTGTCAATGCTGGTGGAAAGCTGGCAGGTCAGGTCGCGGCTGCCGGAAAGCAAGCGGCGGTACGTTTTTTCAATAAGGTCGCTGAACGTCACGCCTTGGGTTGAAGCGAAAGTGTAGGACATTAAATCACTCCGTCTTTAACAAGTTTGGTCTTGGCTTCGTCAACGCGCTTGGCTAGGTATTTGTCCACGACAACGCCAGTCTCAACTTCGTACTTGGTAGAAGCGCGGGCCTCTAACTCTGCGGCGCCTTTAGTGGACTTGGGCTGCAACCCTTCACGGCGCAGGCGCTTGTACGCAGACAGGTCTTTCTCAAGCTTCTTTTCGTCCATTGTGTTTGCGCCCTTGCCACGGGTAGGTGTGGCGGCTGACGAGAAGTTAATGCTGGTGTAGACGCGGTTAATGGGGCCGTTGCACACGTCGCAGTTGGTCAGGGAGTCCTCGGCAAAGGACTGGACAACTTCGGTGATTGTCTCACAGGTGATACAGCTGTAGTCGTAGCGTGGCATTAGTAAACAGCCTCCAGGTAATTTGCGTATCCGTTTTGCCGTAGCTTGTTGGCAAGCGTGGCGTCAACTGGCGTTTTCTCGCCGCCCCAAAACACTTTTACGATTGGGTTAGGCAAGTGGTATTCGCTGATTGAACCGTCCCAGTTATGCACATAGGATACAAGGGCTGTGGGGTCATTGGGGTTCCACGGGTAGGGAACGTTGGTGTTGCCGTTCTCTGGCGTCGGGTAGTCCTGAACAAGCGTGCCGTCTTTGAGCAGAAACACGTTGACGTTCCGTTCCCGAATTTCGTAGTGGCGGAACAGCAGGTACGAGGCGCCCCGGCTGTCGGGCAAAATTGGCGGGACAACCTTGGTGATGGGCGTTGAGAAGAGGAAGCGGGGGGTGGCCGCAAAGTCTGAGTAGCCAAAAGCGTCGTTGACCATGACGCTTAGAATGTGGAAGTTTGTGACCGCGCCGCCAATTGTGAAAGAGTCCGTGACATTGATGTTGGCCTTGGGTGAGTGGCCAGTAGTGGTGTCGCTGAGGGTGATGAAGTCGGCCAGCCAGCGGGGAGCAACAAGTTGGTTAACAATGGCGTTGGCCAGCGCGATAGAGTCGCTTAGCGCCTTGGTGAAGATTTTGCCGGCAGTGATGGCGTCGCCAAAAGTCAGGGTGTCTGCCTGCGTGCGGGGCAATTTATTGTTGGCAGTTGCGGCGTTGCCAAGAGAAATGTTGTCAGTGAGCGGGGCGGGAAAACCACCCGCGTAGACCGTGGTAGCCCCGATTGAGGGCGAGCCAGCCGGCACCGCTGGCGTGAACACGACCATGTTGTTCGTGGCCGAAGCGGTCAGTGTTTGGATTTTGTGGTTGTCTACGACACCTGCGGCAGTAGAAAAGTAAAGGGCGTCACCGGCGTAGACGGAGGCCGAGGCGCGAAGGTAGACCGTGTTGAGGCCGGCAGAAACCGCGATGGGGTTGCCGATAATGGTTGTGGCGTTTGAGGTAACACTGACCGACAAGCCCGTGGCAAGCGTGACAGTGTTGCCGGATACGTTCGTAATTTTGCTACCGACAGCCGTGAGGTTGGGATAGAGATACTGCCCAATAGCGCCAGAACCGGGTGAGCTTTTGAGAACTACCGTCATTGTGCCGGCGGTGTACGAAGCGTTAAATACGTAAACCGCAGGGGCGCTAGAGAATAGTTCGGGGTACCTGTATACCTTGTGGGCCATTAGTAGAAGCCACCTTGGTAGGGAGCGAATGAACCGTCAATTGGGTCTTGCGCCGAGGTCACGTAGGGCGCGACCGGGAACGCTTTGAACATGTCTTGCAAGCTGGCAGAGGGGCCGAGGACCACGGCACAGTCGTAATCACGCTGGAGCGTTGTTGAGGGGCTGAGGTTGGGGCTAAACGAAATTTGCCATGAGTCGCCATTGTCAAACGTTACAGCACCCTGAATGGTGTGAGGGCCAGAGTAAGACATGTCGGCAGAGTTGAAGAACACCAGTTGGTTGCCCATTGTTTCCCAGTTGGCGTTGCCGTCATCTAAAATCCAGCAAAACGAACGGCCTACCGTGGGGTTGCCGTAAAGCGGCGGAATGTTAGACGTAGCGGACAGATACACGTCGTTGAAGTCAATGACCGCCGTGCTAGGCCCGGTAAGTTCTAGCCCTTTACCCTGGATACTGGTTAGGGCGAAGTTAAACGCCATGCTGTCGGCCGAGGACGCGGCGGGAAGAATGTGTTGTGACGAAGTTGAGTCGGTCAACGACAATGCTTCGGATTGTGGGCGCGGGAACGCAGAATTAGCGTTCGGGTAAAGAAAATTTGCGGCAGTCCAGCTTGAGGTGCCGCCCACCGTGGGAACTGAGGAAACGATTACGCGCCATACGTCATTGTTGGTGCCGACAAGGTGCGTCATGCTAGAAATCTGCACACGGGACACGCCGCTAGACGTAGCAAACTCTACGTAAGAAGCGCCGGCTTGTTTGTTGGTTCCGTCGCCGTAGAAGTAGAACGTGGTGGCGCCAGAATTGACAGTCCCGCTCAGGGTGTATGCGCCCGCGCCAGAGTTGTACGACGAACTACCGTAGATGTTTTGGGTAAGTACCGAGCCTTCGCCGGGGGTCAACGAGTCAGCCTGCGAAGAACTGTTGGAGGCAAGGGTCTTTTCGCCAAACACTGAGGTGTAAACGGCAAGGGGGCTGGCGGCAGAAGCGGTAAGGGTAAACGATTTACCTCCAACGCTGGTGCCAAAAGCAACACCAAAACGCACTTTACTTGACCAAACGCTAGGCATGCCTAGCGTCGTGAGGCTGTTACCCGCAAGGGACAAGCCGATTAGATTTGCGCCAATGCCGAGAAGGAAGGCGACTTGGTTGGCGCTGCCTGAACCTTGCCACGTGGGGGTAGTGACGCTAAGCGAAGTGGCGCTGGCAGAAGTAGCGGAGGTTTGCGCTTCCACAATCCATGACGAAGTGGCCGGCACAGTGGCAATAGTGGTGTTGGGCGTGGCGGTGACGGACAGTTCGCTAGAAGTGACGCCGGTGAGCGTGGCTTGAGAATAGAACACACCGTTCATCGAGCGAAGTTGCAGAGAACCGTTGCCGAGGTCGCGGCCGCCAATAACGCTAAATGTTTTACTGGTACCAGATGTGGTACTAGTACCAGAAGTAAGCGCCGCAATAGCGCTCATGTTGGTCCAACCGGAAAGTTCCGCCACCACTGCGCCGTTGTTAATAGCGCTTGATTGAAAACCAATGTTAATAATTTTGCTAGTGCTAGTGACGGTGCCAACCCAAATGGTTACGTATGCTTGCGAAGTGTTTTGTCCCACCGCCGTGTGGACAAGTTCCCAAGTGGTACCGTTACCATTTTGGTCAACGGCAAAAGCGTACCCCGGCGAAGATTGCGGGGTCATGCAGAGGGCAACCAACTTATTGCCCACGGTGGGGGCAGAGGGAAGATTGACCGTTAGGTACTGACCTGCTGTGGTCAGATAGCCATTGGCCTGTTGGACAAGGGCGATAGCCATCTGGCTACTCCCTTTCTACTAGCTCTGGCTAATGGTTTCCGTCACAACCAGCTGGTCGCCGTTTGTGGTCACGGTGGGCGCCGAGGCGATGGCCGTGGCGAACTCCAGCGTGTTGTTTGAGCGGCCCGACACATACGGCGCACAGAACACACCGAAAGCGTTAATCGTCTGGCTGGTAGAACCCGTGTAGGTCCAAGTGGCGGTCATGGTGAGGGTGCTGGTGCTGTTGGACGAACCAGTGGGGGCGGTGCCGGGGGTGTAGGCAACCGTACCGGCCTTCTGGCGGGCGAGGCCGTTCGTGGTCAGTTCGGTAAACGTTGACTCCGTGGTTTGGCCGTAGTTGGTCTGCGCCGTGCCGGAGATGGCAAGCCAGAAAGCGCCCGAAGGCTGGCTCACGATGGTCACAGTCTGCGAGCCAGTCGGCGCCGAGGACGAGGCCCACGTTGAAGCAACCCACCAACCGTCAACCGAGAGGGAGGTGGAGGCGGAGCCGGCAGCGTTGGCAAAGCCAATGTAGGTCACGCCGGAAATGGTGACAAGGACCTGCGCGTTAGCGTTCCAGGTCTGCGAGGAACCGAGGGTCACGCTGTTGCCGGAAATGGAGCTGGACGCGACCTGCACCGGAACAGCGCTAAGCGCCGACTGGTCCGGGCTGTAGCCGAACAAAGCGCGGGCAATCATCTTGGAACCGTTTTGGGTGAGAGCCATTAGTTA
>Ga0007866_1000350_pt1 | contig 13411 bp, 8 predicted proteins | sample CryBogCBH18Jul07_FD_71223 | JGI IMG/M metagenome (GOLD analysis project Ga0007866, IMG submission 71223) | Freshwater microbial communities from Crystal Bog, Wisconsin, USA - CBH18Jul07 | ecosystem: Environmental > Aquatic > Freshwater > Lake | place: Crystal Bog, Wisconsin, USA | collected... | reverse complement strand
TAACTGTCGGTGTAGGTGCTGGAGTACGTGTTGGTGTTACCGTTGGAGTAATTGTAGGGGTAACTGTTACCGTTGGTGTAGGTGTTACGGTTGGATGTGGAGTGGGTGTTAAAGTAGGTGTTACCGTTGGAGTCGGTGTTACTGTTGGAGCTATTAATGTAGCGGTAGGAGTAGGGGTTGGAGTAGCTGTAGGCGATACCGGAGTCGAAGTTGGAGTTGGAGTTGGTGTAGCTGTAGCCGGTACTGGGGTCAACGTCGGGGTTGGTGTAGCTGTAGCAGGTACCGGTGTTAAAGTTGGAGTTGGTGTAGCCGTAGGTGGTACAGCCGTAGGTGTAGGGGTTGGTGTCTTTGTTACTGTTGGAGTAGGTGTAGGTGTTACTGTTGGAGTGGGTGTTACTGTTGGAGTAGGTGTTGGCGTACGTGTAGGCGCGGGAGAAGTAATCACTACAGCGGATTCAACGGTTTTAAATAAAACAGACTGGCTTGTACCATTTTTAGTACCCTCAGCAACAATAATTTGATTGTTGTTACCCCAAGCTCTACTCTTTATAAGATGTATACTGTCAAACACATGTGCAGCAGTAGGTGTAGAAGAAGGGTTGACAGTTAAATATGGTGTGGTAGTATTAACATTAATTCTATAATTTAATACCTGTAAACTTGGCATTAACACGGCTGACACAATTATCGTATTTGTTGAACTACCGGCTTCTGAATTATAAAATGTATAACTAAAGTTACTTCTACTATCAATATTTTTAGTAGTACCGGTTAATGCATCTTGTAATGTGCTATAGGTAAAATTTCTTGTAAAAACAGTATTATTAATATTAGTACCGGTTAACGTATATGTTATATTGCTTACTACGTTTTTTCCAAAATCAATAGCGCTCGGTTGTAAAACAACAGTAAAAGGTGCCTCCGCGGTCATGTTAACCGCGGTGTTGTTATCAGAAGATGGAAATGTATATGCTGATAATGGCATTACTGTGATGTTACTTTGTAGTTAATAATTTTTGCCTGTTGTGTTGACCCTGCAAATGTTAAAAATGTGATAGCATATGTGTTTGTATCTTCATTATAACAAAATACAGGTTCTTCCATATAATTTACAGATCCAATTGAGTATATATACTCTAAAAATGCACTTGGATTGGTACTATTAACTGGGTATATTTTTTCTCTTTCCCGAGGGTTATTTAAATCTAATTTATATAAAACTGGTATTATAATACTTGAAAGACCTGATGTACTAACAATAGATGATGAATCCCCATGGAATGTAGATGACAACAATGTACAAATTGTAATAGTCTTTGCATTAGAATCATACCAATTACCACCATAATAAACAGTAGCGGATAAAGAAGGGGTGCCTATATAAGATAGGAAGTTTTCTGTAGCAAATGCGTTTGTATTGCTATTGTTTAATGGTAAAGGTAAGAAATTTTGTAATGAGTTGCTAATTTCATACGTATTATAATCAAAAGTAATCTTTTCGTATAATACTGCACTTGATAGCTGTATAACTAAAGTATCAAAAAATATTTCGAAATTAACTATATTATTGTTAATTAACTGACTATAGGTATTTGCATCGTTAACGTGTGAAAGATAAACTAAATTTAAAGCAGAGGGGCCAGTGTAAATAGTACTATCAATTGTTTTAACCCACAACTGACCGGGTGTGTGCATATCTGTATACTGAGAATACGGGTTACTTAATGGTTTGTATAAAGCATATTGATTACCAAATACATCAGTATTCCATGAATACAAAGATTGTCCTTCAGTATAAACTAAATTCTGTATTCTTGCATTTAAATCAAAGTAGCCTAATGTGTTTAACTGTGTAGCTGAATTGACAGCATTCCAAGTTTGTTTTTCTGTACCAGACCAAAATTCAAAATCATAGCGTGCATTAACCACTCCGTTACTATCATTTTTAGTAGTTTCAAATGCTGACTGATACGGTATAAATTTTTGATAAGTGTCGGCATTAATAATATTACCATCGAAGTAATCAGATGTATTTGTAGATTTAACCCAATTAATATCAATTATGTGATCTACTATATTACCCTGATCTTTTTGGGTTAATCCGCGGCCTTTATTATATTTCGAAGGCTCTATATAATGATATACTGCACCGTTTTGTACCTGACTTGTGTTAACAGTATAAGTTATATTTTTTGTAATGTAAGTAGATGCACCTAAATTACTTGGGATAAAATATCCGCCAAGCTCACCGCTTGTTTTTAAATTGCTATCTACTTGTGGAACAGTAGCTACAGAAGGATAATACCTATTTGTTAAATTAGCATATGGGGCAAAGGCTTGTACGCTTGCCGACACTACACCACTATTAGTACCAGATAATATATATTCGTTATTAGCTAAATACTTCTCTGATAATGTATTTAGATAAGAATATATTTGATTTTCTGTAGTAGCACTATCTACAACTGTAATACCGTTGGCCATTAATGATTAATACTTATCAATAGTATATTAACTGCCAATTAAACTTTTAAATTAACAACCACATGTTCCCGGTACATATGTTACACTGTTTGTTGTGTACCAACCATCATAACTCGTAGTTGATGAACCGTGCCAATCAGATGCATAGGCAGCAAAGTTAACATTAGCGTTTGCATACAGTCCGCATAGTTGGCCACAGTATGTTGTATCACTATACGAAGCATAAGGGCTAAAATTCTTATTAAAGAAGCTGTTATACGTACCAGCCGTACCATAATAACTGTAGTACATTTGTTCATCAGCTAAACCAGAAGAGCCTGTCCACCCGTTAGTACCAAGATAAGCGGTTGAACTGACCTGTACACCAAAGAACGCGTATCCATTTGGATAACCATTATAAACATAACTAATACCCGTAGAAGGAGCTGCTGGTGGTACCGGTACTGGTGTAGGAGTAGGTGTCGGGGTAGGCGTTGGTGGTACCGGTGTTGGTGTAGGAGTAGGTGTCGGGGTAGGATTATAATAACCACACAAACCGTTTACATAGCTTGGTGTACCGTTATACGTACCACAAGAACCGTTATTATATATTACATAGTACTGCTGCCCCACACAACCTGAACCATATACTGTACCGTTAGCAGGGCATGGTGTAGGAGTAGGTGTTGGAGTTGCAGTTGGATTAGGTGTAGGCGTTAAAGTGGGGGTCGGGGTAGGAGTTGGTGTACGAGTGGGGGTTACTGTTGGTGTAACTGTCGGGGTAGGAGTTATAGTGGGTGTAACTGTTGGTGTTGGTGTAATTGTTGGAGTAGGAGTTGGAGTAGGTGGTACTGGAGTCACGGTAGGGGTGACTGTTGGTGTTGGTGTAATTGTTAGAGTAGGAGTTGGAGTAGGTGGTACTGGTGTTAACGTAGGTGTAACAGTTGGTGTTGGTGTAATCGTTGGTGTCGGGGTAGGAGTTGGTGGTACCGGTGTTAGCGTAGGTGTAACCGTCGGGGTAGGAGTTATGGTAGGTGTCGGAGTAGGAGTAGGTGGTACTGGTGTTGGAGTGGGAGTGAGCGTAGGTGTAACTGTTGGAGTAGGCGTCGGTGTTGGCGACGGACTAAACATAAAAAACGGCTGTATTACGCTCATTCTTTTATTAAGTTACACCTGGTCCAGATATCACAAATGTATTACCACCTACACATAGCACTGTACATATACCGTATTGTGCTAATGTACGATTACCTGTACTTGAAGTACCTGCCCATCTTAAGGTAACAGATGTGCCTTGAGTAATAGTTTGATTACTACCACTATTATTATATATAGTAATTACATTACCATCAGAGAATATACTTGCTGGTATAGTAACACCACCTGTAGTAATATTAATATATTTACCGTTATCGGTAAGCTGTAGTGTGTAGCTTGTTGACTGACTGTTAGAAGGTATTGAGTTTGTACCGCTATAACCTGAAATACCAGAGATACCTGAGTAACCACTTATACCAGAAAAACCAGATATACCGCTATAACCACTGTTACCAGAGTAACCTGAATAACCAGAAATGCCTGAATAGCCAGACCAACCAGAGATACCTGAGTAACCACTGATGCCGGAGTAACCGCTATAACCCGAAATACCGGAATAACCGCTTATACCACTATAACCTGAAATACCGGAATAGCCACTATAACCAGAGATACCTGAGTAACCACTTATACCAGAAAAACCAGATATACCGCTGTAACCACTATAACCAGAGTAACCTGAATAACCAGAAATGCCTGAATAACCAGAAATGCCTGAATAGCCAGAATAACCAGATACACCTGTACCTGAATAACCAGAGTAACCACTTATACCCGAACCTGAATAACCAGATGTACCGCTGTAACCACTATAACCAGATGTGCCTGTTGCACCACCTTTACCAGCCACTTCTATTTCAAACCAAGGATCATCATTACCGGTAAAGTCTGTATTAGAGTTTACTCCGATAGTACCACCGTTAAAGCTTGTTAATTGCAACGCAACTTGTGTATTTACACCCGGTGTGATTGTTGCTTGAGCTATACCACCAAAAGCTGCAAAACCGGCTGCATCAGAAGCACTGTATACATCAGCAACACTACCTATAGCTGTAGAAGCTGTTACATTGTACCAACCGAAACCTGGTCGGCTGGTACCACCGGAAGCAGAAAGTGAAGGGACTTGAGCTTTTAATGAATATGTATAACCAGCAGATAAAGTAATAACACCGGTTGATGTATTGAGTGTAATAGCACCTAAACCAAGATCGGTATCAGCTGAATTAAATTTTAATGTTTGCCCGATTGCTGTAAAGCCTTGACCGGTTGTTTTACTACCTCTAAAATAAGGTACAGGAGAAGCATTACCTGCAGGACCGCTATAACCGGAAGTACCTGAAAAACCACTTGTACCGCTATAACCAGAAACACCAGAAACACCAGAACCTGAATAACCAGAGATACCAGAGTAACCTGACGTACCAGAATAACCAGAAGCAGATGCAGCACCTGTTGCACCGCTTATACCGGAATAACCAGAATAACCAGAGATACCAGAACCACTGTAACCAGATGTACCACTAACACCAGAATAACCTGATATACCTATACCACTATAGCCGGACCAACCTGATGTACCGCTAAAGCCGGAAACGCCACTAAAACCTGATTGACCGGTAATATTCGATAAAAGATACCAAGTACCTGTACCAGCACCGTATTTCCAGACTGTATTATCTACATTCTGGAAATACATATCCATATCTTGCAGGCCTGGAATAGTATTTAGCGGGTTAGTATTACCTGTATACCACACTGTGCCTCTTGTACCTGATGTGCCAGATATACCTGAATAACCTGATACACCACTAAACCCTGACACACCACTATAACCAGATATACCTAACGTACCCGAATACCCTGACACACCACTAAAACCCGAAGTACCACTAAAGCCTGATGTTCCAGAGTAACCAGAATAACCAGAGGTACCAATACCACTAAAACCGCTTATACCGCTAAAACCTGATGTACCACTAAAACCTGATATACCAGAAAAACCAGAAGTACCAGATCCTGAATAACCGCTAAAACCTGATGCACCAGAAAAACCAGAAGTACCAGAGAAACCAGAATAACCTGACGCACCTGACATACCAGAGAAACCAGATAAGCCGCTTGCTCCTGAAAAACCGCTTATACCAGACCATCCAGATATACCCGAGCCACTATAACCGCTTGTACCTGAGTAACCAGAATAACCTGACCAACCAGAAATACCGGACCACCCGCTATGGCCACTACGACCCCCTATACCTGAATAACCACTAAACCCAGATAAACCAATTTCTCCGGAATAACCTGACACACCACTACCGCTAAAACCACTTACACCAGAATAACCAGATATACCACTGTAACCAGAACGTCCAGAAATACCACTATAACCAGAAGAGCCTATCGCACCACTAAATCCAGATATACCAGAATAACCTGAAGCACCAGAGTAACCACTTGTACCTTGAGAGCCACTATAACCGGAATAACCAGAAGAGGCAGCTGCACCTGCTTGACCACTATAACCTGAAATACCGGAACCGGAGTAACCACTATAACCAGACCAGCCTGATATAGTTGCTCCGGAATAACCTGAAGCACCATTAGCACCAGAATAGCCTGAATAACCGCTATAACCAGAAGCATTACCACTATAACCAGAAATACCGCTATAGCCAGAAGTACCAAGCCCCCCGGCTTGATTTACCATATTTGTGTTAACTTTAATTATAGACATATTAGTAACGTATTACAATTAATAATGTATTACCTGCAGGGGGTGGTTCACTGAATGTAATTGTTTGGTTGGTTAAACTAATAGTATAAGAACTATCAGGTGTTTGTGTAACACCATCTACAGTGACCTGATAGTCACTTGCACGGGAAGAGGTAATACCATTTAAAGTGTACGTTGTAGTAACACCATCTGATATAAAAGTCCAATATGTTGGTAGCGTTGTTGCCATTGAAAGTGAATTTGCTTGTGCAGCTGCAGCTACAACCTGTGCAATCAAATACTCTTCTGGAATACTATAAACACCAGCATTATAAAGAGCTTCTGAAGTACCGGATGTAACTGTAGTATAAGTATTTATCGATACAGATGGGTCTCTATCAAAGTAATTCGAGGTATCATATAGTTCTTGTACCTCTACTCTAAAATTACTTGATACACTATTTAATTGAGGTAAAGAGCTTAAAATATCCGGACTGGTAATAGTAAAACTGGTTGTTATAATACCATCTGGTGTAGTTTTTTGTGTAAAGGCTGTTAGTATGTAGTTATAAAACATACGTTCTAACGAAATACTTGTACCCGTTAAATTGCTTTTAAGTTTAGTATAAACTACATGATTGCGTTTATTAGAAAGATATACAGCAATATCTTTTAACCTGCGTGCATAACCTACTATAGTTGCTTGTAAACTTAAATCGTTGCCTGTATCTACATTTTTAAAAAAATACTCTTCTTGTTTATTGCGGGCGGTAATACCTAATGTTTCTAAAAAGTTTACATAGTACTGTTTAACAAAGTCGACAGACACTGCATTAGAAAGACCTTTATTAACGTACCACCCTGTAACATAAGCATTGTATTGATTATAAGCATCACTCGGTGAAACACTACTATTACGTGCTAACCAATCTTGATAAGAATATGGTTGAGTAGAATCTCCACCACTTAATACTGTAGTAGAATTTGTTAAAGTGTTTATTGTATTAAAAACAGGCATATTATTAATTTATTAATCCCAATCCTTTATGTATATAGTAGTTAAATATGTTTTCTAAGATGCCTTCGTCTTTTACCCAATCTGCATGATTCGCACCAGACAGTACTGAAAGCGTCGTGTAAGGATCAGACCAATTCACTAAACCTTCTACCTGTTGTCCATTAACTGTAGAATTATATACAAAAAACCGGTAATTGTATTGAACGGGTGTTTTTAATCCCCAACCGAAAAACCCGCTTAGTGGGTATGTTGTTAGCGGGAAAGCTAACGAACTTGCTGGAGCAAAATAATTTTGTAACCCACGAGCGGTAATAGAAGCATAAGAAGTAATTTTAGGTACTTCTAATAACTCAAAATACTGAGAATTAAATAAATCGTTAGCCACTATTAACTGGCCTGCAGACACTGTAGTGTTTCTAATGTTATACTCTGTTAATATACCGCCTAAGTTTACTAACCCACCGCTTAGAGAAAAGTTACGTGCATCTTGATTGTTAGCGCCCCACACCACACTCTGTTGTGTAGAATATAAGTCAACCACTCTACTCAAACCTGGTGGTATGTTGTATCCGTAATTGTAATTGTCTAATGCAGTGCTTAGGGATTGTGCAAGAGAATAAAATGCATTAACATTAGCTGTAGAAGGATCGGAAATGTTTGAAACAAAATTACTAATTTTTTCATATACAACACCACCATATGTATCGTCATTGGTAGCACTTGTACCTGCAGCTGCTGTTAAGTATTTAAATAGGTTAGTGTTTTGAGCTATAGTGGGCTGTAGAGCATATGTTTGTAGCTGTGCACCAAAATCAAAACCACCGCCAAACTTACGAGTGAAATATGTTGAGTTAAAGTCTATAGAATTGAATACGCTACTTGCACCGTTAATTGTTTTATCATTAATAGTAATTGACGGTATTGGTATTCGAGTAGGGTTATAACCAGCCGAAAGACTCGGTACTAAATCATTAACATATATAATGGAAGATGTACCATTTAATACAGCTCCACCAGTAAAGTAAGGCGTAAATGTGTTTATACTATAACCGCCTGTGTCTCTGCCTAAACTATCCCGACGTACAAAGCCTACATTAGAAAGAGTACCTGTTACAGGGTTAGTACTCATATTAAATATAACGTTGTTTTGTACACCTGAATACGCTGAAGCCTGTACATACAAATTAGTAAGACCACGGGTAATAGGGTAGTTTAATAAAGGTACGTCTGAGAGGAATGAAGTAGTTGATAATACAGGGCTGTTAATTGAAACAACAAATCTACTCTCTACCCCAGGCCAGTATACATTATTAAATGGTAAACTACCATTAAGTGTAAAGTCTAAATGATCTGGTACAAAACTTTGTGTGTAGTAGTATGACGATAAACTAACTAAAGAATTTGAATATGAAGGTGTAGATTCGAATACGTTTTCTACATCTGAAGTATCTAATGTAACCCATAATGTAGTTGGGTGAGCAGATAGAGTGACTCCATTAGTTACCATCGAAGGAATATCATCTACATAGAATATATCAAATGTACCAGACAACCCAACTAAAGTACCTGTAGAAGAAAGATGTCCTTGAGAGTCTATTATTACCGGTACACTACTAACTGGATTATATTTGGTTAGTACAGTTTCATCAGCTAAGTTAGTAGCAGAGGCTGAAGTAAATCTCCAACTTGGACGTAAAGTAGATATCTGACTTGTAGGTATTTCTGTATAAGGTTGAGAAAGGGAATTATCAGAATAAAAAGAAAAATTTAGTGTACTATTATCTAATATGCTTGTTTGATAATTTACAGTAAGGGGTATAGGCCCACGATCTACAGTGCCTGAATAACAAGATTGATAACCATGGAAACATCCCCCAGATTTATATTGCGTACCGCTTAGATCTGGCCACGTACTATAATCCCATACTAAATTATCTTGTATAAAGTTATTAGCAGTAACTGTCACTGAATACGTCTGACGCACTATAGGTGTTGTATCATTATTAAATACACCAAGTTTAACTTCGTAAACCCCTGGCCAACTGTATATATGTGTTGGATTAAAATCTGTACTGGATGTGCCGTCACCAAACCACCAAATTAAATTATAATCCGTAGTAATTGCTGCTTGAGTAACACCAGGTTGTGCAGATAGTGCACATGTAAACGGGGTAGCTAAAGTAAAGCCGCTAAGAGGGGCAGCTGTAAGCCCACTCACCGTTATTCCATAAAATGCACTTAAAGGTGTTAGGGCCATATTAGAAGTTTACTATCGCGGCATTTTGTGATGCTTGTTGTTGTATTACCACACGCGAAAGTAATTCAGTAATATCACTCAAATACACTGCCTGAAATGGTAATACTGTTAATGGTTTAGAAGTAAAGCTTATATCATTATCTGGGTAAGAAGGATTGTATACTATAAAGGAAACACCATTAACTGTTTCCGTATCATTTACTGTGGATACAGACTGTACATCTGGTAGTGCTAATATATCACCAGTAATAGAGGTGACATCAATAGTAGCGCCTAACTTTGAATTTGCTGGGTTAAAATAATTTGTAAATATAGCCTGTATATTGCTTTGTATTACGCTTGGAGGTGTTTGTGCACCTCTTTGCAATGTAACTACTAAGCTCGAATTTGCAATATCATTTGTAGAAACTTCATTACCAATACCTGTACCTACTGTTACAGCTAAATACACCGGATCCATTACAATTACTTCAGATGTAAGAGTCTTTTTATCTTTAATAGTAGATGTGATTAATTGTTTTTGAGCGGGTGTTAAATAGTTTATATAATTGTTAGTTAACAATGTAGTAGCTTTAGGTAACACGTAAACGTATACATTATTAAAGTTACTTGCGTCAGCAAACGCCATTTGATTGTATAGCACTCTGTAATCTACACCCGGGTTGGTTAACCCTATATTGTAAAGATACTGTAAATGACTATTAACATAATCATTATTGCTTAAAATCGCAACATCATTAATAATGTTTGCAAAGTTATTAGTAATAAAAGATTTGTAATCAGCAGTTGTAACTACTCTATACTGAGATCTAAATGTAGCAGGAGCGTTTGCACGTATACTATCTACACTTTCTATGTCTGTAAATGTTGTTGATATGTTTGTATTATCAAACTGTAAATTTAATATGTTTACATCATCTAACAGTACTAAATCGCTACTTGTAACATCAGGCTGTACAACTGAAAATTGTTGAGTTGTATAAACAGCAGCATTTTGACCGGTTATGGCTCCGGTACCAACTTGACCGTTTGCGCCAGCAGATTGTAAGTAGTATATAGCCACTACATCACCTGCATTTAATTGTAAACCATTAATATTATCTCCGAACTTAAATTCGTAATTCTTATTGCTGTTTAATCTCCCTTCATAAACAGTATCTGTAGCATTTTGTAAATATAGGCTTTCTGTTTTCTTCCATTGTGTCCATTTACCTGTGTAAACGTTTTTAACATAAACATCAATATTGAAATGATCAACAATAACGTTAGTACCAGGAACCAAATACACAGCTTCATTTGCTTCACCACGGGCAGTGTAAAGAGGGTACTCTATATAGCTACCTTGATATAAAAGATATTGATTGCTTATAGTTGTCAAGTTTTCAGTACCTGTAATAGTCTTAGTGAACGTTACGTCTTGGTTAAAAGAATATGAATTGTTACCAGCCCTTATAAACGTATAACGAGGTATTGTGTAGTAGCCTGGTGCTAAATCAGAAGTAGCAGAAATTGAAAACGATAAAGTAGATGTTTGCGCTCCAACAGGGGCATAATTTAAGATCTTTACGATCTTGTTCATGTTTTCATAAAGCTGTGCTTCACTAAATGAAGATTCTGTAGCTGTTTGATTTTGATAGTAAAGTAGTACGTGGAAGGCATAAGCTATAATATTGTTTATAGCAGTAATATTAGAACCTTCGTAATTTTGATCAGTAAAAATACCGCTCTGATTCAAACGATTAGTAATAAACGACTTCAACGATAGTGCATCAAACGCAACGTATTCGTTTGGCGATATATTTAAACTTTGATTATCAGAGGCTGTATTCATTTTATGTTAGTAAAGAAAATCCATTTTTCGTTAATACACCAGGTAAATTAATTTGAGCGTTTAACGATGGGATTACGATACTTAATGTAATAGTAAAGGTTTGCTCGTCTGTATTAACTTTTATATCCATATTTTTAACCGCTACTCTTGGTTCAAAAACGGTAACGTTCTCCATAATAGTTTTACCTATCAAGTAAGCGGTCGTATCCGTAGCTGGTTGAAAAACAAATTGAACTAAATTTAATCCATACTCTGGATTTAATAAATCCTGGCCAGGCATGGTATTAAACAGGTTTATTAACGAATTAACTATAGCACTACCATCATAATCTAAAGCTACATCTTTTTGTATCGGATTGTTAAAATCTAAATGAACATCAGAAAAAGTATAGTTATTTGTAGTAACTACCTTTTGTAGACCGTTAAAACTGATCGATGGCATGTAATTACTTAGGAATAGAGTATAAAAACATAAGTAATAATATACATTTTATGAAGAACAGTAAGTTTATCCCTCTCTATGAAACTATCTATAACCGCTACAAACAAGGTGCTGGTTTTTTAGAGGGTGACGTAGTAAAGCTTAAATCCGATTTCAAATCCTTAGATTGTTATAAAAATCTAAGCGATTCAGCTAAAGCACACTTAGAGGGTGCAGAAAAATCTGGCTACAATTTACGTGTGGGTCGTTTACACACACCTAACAATCAATACGGTTCTTTAGGGCATCTCAACCTACCTGCTACACATGCTGATCTTTATCAAGAAAAATCACCAGGTAACTTTGGTGGTTTAGTTACAGTTCCAATTGAGCTACTTGAAGTAATTGACACTGGTGTCAATCTTGCTCCTGTTTCCAATAATAATAAACGTCCAAGCGGACAATATCAAAAAGCTGGTAAATGGAAATCTAACCCAGACACAGAAGAAACGAAAGAACAAAATCATTTGGGTCACGAAGAAAATTGGGTTAAAAAAGGCGATTACGATTTAGCAGTAAAGAATAAAAAACCTGCTGTTGGTGCAAATGAGTACGATGACACAAAGCCATCTACAAAATATCAACCATTACCAAAGAACAAATTAAAACCAAAAACATTAAAAGAATCAGAAGAAGCTTTAAATAATCTTTATATACACATTTTACGTGAAGATAATGCTGAAGACGAACGCACAGAAGAAGACTCAACTCCAGTAGAAGAAAATGTTTGCCCTATTTGCGGTATGGATGTATGTCAGTGCAAAAAGGAAGAAGAAGAATCAGCTATGGTAGCTGGTGATATGGAAGCACCATGCCCTAAGTGCCATACCAATCCTTGTACTTGTTTAGAAGAAGAGGAAGAAGTTTACGACGAATCAGATCTCAAGCACCATGTTAAAGATGAATGCTGGAACATGGAAGATGATAGATTAGTTGATGAGTGCTGGGGTGAAGATGGCTCCGTTAAAGAAGAATGCTGGAGAATGGAAGAAGATGCAGCAATGCCAACTAACGATCCAGTAGCTCAAGATAACAACGCTAAAGACCCAGAACAAACTTCTGCTTTATAATTGACTTAAAGCAATAAGACAGCTAAAAAAATTGATTTCTTGATCCATTACTAAAGCTGATCGATACAGATATTCAGAGACTTGCAGCAATGCAAGTCTTTTTTTATCCTCCTTCATTGAGCTTCTATAAACAGAATTAAACAAATCTTTCATTAACTTTGGGTAATCATTACCAAAGGATTGTTCTGATTCTATAACGAACTTACGTATAGACATTAAATCTTCTTTATCTTCAATTTTACTAAGGATATCTTGGGCGAATCCCTCGTTATTAATAACGTCTTGTATAACGAGCTTATTATCAATAACGCTGCGTTGTATGTAGTTAATAATTCTACGTAAATCCGGATAGTAATAACGAATAACTTCTTTGATACGTTCTACTTGACCAGCTTCAATAGCTATTTTTTCTTGCTGTAGTATATACTTTATTCGTTTAGCATATTCTCCAATAGGAGGAGTAAAATCAGTGAAAACTTG
>Ga0007866_1000349_pt1 | contig 13421 bp, 18 predicted proteins | sample CryBogCBH18Jul07_FD_71223 | JGI IMG/M metagenome (GOLD analysis project Ga0007866, IMG submission 71223) | Freshwater microbial communities from Crystal Bog, Wisconsin, USA - CBH18Jul07 | ecosystem: Environmental > Aquatic > Freshwater > Lake | place: Crystal Bog, Wisconsin, USA | collected... | reverse complement strand
AAGGTTCGGTATATAAAAATGTGTGTGTGTAGTGAAAGTTTTTGTCAAGAAAGTCTTTTGGAAAAGTTGTATGTACCTGGTACATTCATTCTATATGAGATAGAGTTCATTCAAAAATTATGACCACGCCCACACATTTTCTACTTTGGGATATGAGAAACAATGTGTTACTACGCAGAATTTACGGCTTTGTTATAGAACACATCGTCCATCTCAATCCCAATCGCATTCCGTCCTAATCTCTTTGCAGTGAAGCACGAGGCAAACGATCCGGCTGTCGGGTCAAGGATAGTATCGCCCTCTTTGGAATACCGAGTGAGTAGGTACTCATAGAGATCATCGGGCTTCTGTGTTGGGTGTTTGCCCTTACCTTTCTTATTAGGCACCTCAATAACAGATTTCGCACACCTCTTACCGGCTTCTTCGTGTGAATTCAATACTGCCATTCCTGAACCCGGATGTCCGCCCGTGCGAACCTTTCCACCCGCAGACCATTCGGGGAAGTCGCCAGTAACATCTACGCGAGTATAGTTGGCACCCTTCTTGCTGAATACATATAGCATCTCGTGGCTACGCATTGGCATCTTATTTGCCTGAAGGAACCCAGTACCGGCACCCTTGCTCCATACAAGATCATACCGGAACCATTCCTCATTGGACTTGATGAGTTCAAACCCAAACTTGGTAGTGCAGAACATCAGCACAGGCGTATGGTCGTCTTTGCAAAGCCGTTTTATTTGAACCCAAAAGGCAGTCAAGTCAATCTTGATGTCCCACGCACAACCTCCCAATATTCCTGATGTAAGGATAGTTCCAGTATCTACGCCATCTACAAATCGTTTTTGTTCATAGGCTTCTTTACGTTTGGCTTTCTCTTTTCCTGCTCCACCAGTAAGACACCCGTATGGCAGATCACAAATAAAAAGGTCAATGCTTTTATCAGGTAAGGTCTTCATTATCTCCAAGCAGTCGCCGTGATGGAGGGCGAGTGTCATTATGTACTACGCAGGATTTTATAAAATGGATCTAAAACCGGCAGATATTATAATATCATATACTAACAATGTCGTCCTATATGAAGTCCGTTGAGACCGCCCTGATGGATACGCACAATCCCAAGCCCTACAAGTTAAGCAGTGTGAAACCTGCGATGATCTACATGAAGAAACTCGCAGGCGGAGAGTTCAACGATCTTGACTTCCTTCTTGACCGCAAGGTGATTGATGAGAAACTCGGTGGCTATGCTGTATCCACCCGTCGCACCATCATCTTCACCATTATGAATGTTGCCCGTGCTATGAAGAGGCACGACATTATGGACCTCTACGATGAAGACCGCAAACACGCAGAGAAGAGGACTGATGTGCGCGGTGAGAAGACTGAGAAGCAGAAGGAGAACTGGATGACATGGGATGAAATCATTGCTAAGAGGGATGCCTTACGCGACAGCAGTACAGCCGACAAGCAGATGCAGTATGTTGCCCTGTCCCTCTATACGATGGTTCCGCCTCGTCGCAATCGTGACTATGCAGAGATGGACATCAAGAATCGCCTGACAAAGTCCCTGCCTAAGACCCGTAACTACCTCGTCGTCAATAAGAGCAAGATGCGATTTGTGTTTAATGTATTCAAGACCGACCAGAACTACGGACAGCAGGTGGTTGCCGTGCCGAAGGACTTGGAGGCGGTTCTACGCCGATACATTGGGATGTTAGAAAACAAGACTGGACCATTGTTTGGCACAGGCGTGAGTTCTACTTTTATGACCCGACTACTGAACTCGGCTCTCGGTGGGAATGTTGGCTCATCTATGCTCCGGCATATCTTCATCTCGCATTTCACTTCTGCGGAGGACAAGGCTGTGATTGAACGGATGTTTAACACGGCAGATGCGATGGCTCACTCGGTTGGGACACAACAGGGGACATATCGCAAGGACTGAGGGGGGTGGGGTATATGATTTACACACACACACAAATATATATCATATAGGAATAAATGCCTCGCCCCAGCCTCCCCGAAGAGTTCAAATTTGTTCGGTCTATGGAGGTTCTACTGACGAAGCACACTCTTGACGATGTATGGTTTCATTTTTCAAATGTGTTTGATACATACGATGAGAAGGCACGATACTTCACTGATAAACTGAATAACCAGATCGTGCTGTTCTTAGAGAAGAAGCCGTATAACAATATTGATTGGAAACGCAACCATAAGACTGGACATGCGAGGCATATCCGCATCAATACAACCATGTGGAATGGGTATGATGAGGAGGAATGCGACAAATACAATAAACTTTGGCAAGTCGGTAGGGATTTGAGACTATTGAAGAACTTTTACGATAAGAAGGACGAGTATGAACGATACACCAATGTCTATACCTACTTCTGCGATACGATGAGGAGTTTGCAGGATGAGTACAAGAAAATAGAACAGAGGGAATGGGATTGCTCCTATGCGCAATGGAAGGTTGATGATGCTGAGTGGATAGAGAAATATGAAGCATACAAGCAACATAAAAGTTTCCATAAGACGGTAGAGGAACAGGAACGCCGGATGAGGGAGGCAACTTGTCCTATAGATCGCGAGGCAATCAAGAGTGGACGATGGGTGTCTGTGAACTATGAACTTGAACATAACTGCATTCATTGTAAGGAGGAACGGATTGACAAGGAACGCCGAGACAAAGCACTTGCTGATCAGGAGATTGAGATGGCTCGTAAAAATGAGGAGTGGAGGCAGAAGCAAGAGGCTCTGTGTCAGGCTGAACTTGATGCTCGTAACAAGGAACGGGAGAACGCACCTGCCTATACTTGCAAGGAGTGTGAGTTCGCGACCAAGCATTCGTATATCTATGATACGCACATAGACAGCAAGGAGCATAAGGCAAGGGTTCGCGCAAAGTCCCTCTATTGTGCTGTCTGCGATCACATGGCTCGGCATCCTGCTGAGTTTGAGGCTCACCTGCATTCTAAGAAGCATAAAAAGATGTGTCCTAAGTAAGTGAATGTCCTACCTCCTAGCCAACTGCATCCGGCTCCGTGAACAACGTGAGCAACGCCAGCAACCACCCCCTCCACCATCACCCTCTTTGTCGTCTTCATCGGAGTCGCCTCCGGAGTCGCCAAAGCCAGCACCCTTACCTAAACGCCCCGTCGGGAGACCTCGCAATCCTAACCCTGTACCCAAACCGCCGAAGGAACCTAAGAAGTTGGGACGACCTCGCAAACTTGTGCCTACTCGGTGCGAGATCTGTGATATAGAAGTTCAGAGTGAATCGCATCTCATTATCCACAATGGGTCTCGTAACCATAAGTTGAAGTTAGGTATTCTGCCCGTGTATCCTCGCATGTGTGAACACTGCGACTTCTCCGCCGTTTCAAAGGGACGATGGGATCAGCACTGCAAAACAGATAAGCACAAAGCAAATGTCCCTATTGAACTACCTGTTAGTATCTAAAAAATGTGTGGGCGTGGTCATAGTTTCTGGATGAACTCTACTCTACTTAGAATCAATGTTCCGGAACATACAACTTTTCCAAAAGACTTTCTTGTCAAGAAATAGGACGACGCACACACATTTTTAAGTTAAATAGATACATACTAACTCGCACCTATATACAATGAGCCACCTTGTCATCGCGATTGAGCAGATGATTGCTAAGTATGTGGAGATCAAGATTGATTACGATGCCTTGCGTACCTTAACAGGACCCGAGTTGGAGACAACCATGCGTCGTGATGAGGAGAGTTGTGAGGAGATCGCCCAGCATCTCCTTCACATGGTCTTGGATGAAATTAACTGGGATAAGATTGTAGATGATGCAAAGGCTGATATGCCGGATGAGGACGAGGAGTTGGATGATGATGACATCTAAACTGGTACACGAATCAGAGGCACTGGCGGACTATCCACATCTATCCCCACTTCTGCGGATCTGCCACAGCATCGGCTCCGTACTGTCCGGTGATTAACCGTTTGAAGTATCCTGCCAAGTATCGCAAGAATGCCAACCACACCGCCACCGAACCCGATTTGAGCCATCGTAGTACTATCCATAATCTCTACGCCTGATATAAAGATGACTCACACCGGAGTACTTCAAACCGTCTTGCTGAAAAGGTCCCACTTCACTGGACCGGAAGCCAAGCACTGGATCAAGGAACACCACTATCACCTGACTATGCCTGATGAGACCGCCCACTACTACCGGTTCCGCCAACACAAGCCCTTCCCTTCTATGATGGGTCGCGAACGGATGGTTTCACTTGGAGATGTCGGGTTTCTCGGTATTTTTTACGGCAAGAAGTAAAAACCTGTGCTTCTAATAAATGTCGGTGCTTCCATCATTTCCCAAAGATCATGCAATCACGGTGCGTCCTTCGTACACTGCTGAGTTCCTAATCAGCAGTCAGGATCGTCTGCCTGGTCTTGATACGGATGCCACCAACTTCACTCTGGGTGGTGGTCTTTCCCTCAGCACATCGGCGGGAACTTCCAACGGCTACAAGGTCGGGTATGGCGGTTCCGTCTCCCTCTACAACGGCGAGTTCAATCGCATGGCTCTCACGGAACTTGATATGCAGTGGGCTGTTGAGAATGTCAGTGGGCAGTTGTGGGGAAACAATGAACTCTCCGTCACTGCTTCCGTCGGTGGTGCAGTTGCGGTGACTTACGATATTAGCATCGTGCCTGGCTTCTACAATGTGGCAGAGTGTCTGGAAGCCCTTGTGTATGAACTGAACTACGCGATCGGTAGTACGGAGTTTCAGTTGATTGCCCCTTCTACCCTGACGGGCGGACAGGTTCTTCTGGCTATGAAGTCATTTAATAGTTCATTCTTCGTTCTGCCCGGTTCTCCTCTTGCCCAGCAACTTGGTCTTCCGTCTCTCATTCAGGGACAGGCGGTGCCGGTCATTCGCCCGAACCTTATGCCGATCCAGTATGTTGATTTCACTTGTCGGCAACTGACGGACAATATGAGTTTGAAGGACGGCAATACATCGGCGTCCGGTCAATCCACGAGTGTCATCTCCCGTTGGTATTTCGCACCGCAGACGGATGTGTATGATAGTCTGGGTTTCCTCATCTTGCAGGGATATGCCCCGTTCACATCTCGTCGCACCTTCGCCTACCCGAAGGAGATGAAGTGGGACCCGAAGATGCCGATTGGACAACTATCTTTTCAGGTGAAGGTGCCGACCAACTGGCGACCGGATGATAATGTCTATAAGACATATTACACAACCAACTCTCCTCAGCAGGGCAACGGCACGGTGTTAGACCTTAACCTTGTGTATAACGAGGCGTATCAGGATGGCAACCCGTATTCGTCCCCTATTTTCTCTTTTAATATGAAGTTGCTTTGTTCTGAGCAATGAGGTGACCGGTTCCTGCTCCGTCGTATCTACTTCTCCATTCAACATCTTTCCTCCCCAAAATAAAGATCCTGCGTGATTACGCCGTGTCTTTGTTTTGGTATTTGTGTGTTTCATTTGTAATCTAAATAGATTTACGACATGTGCTTCTTCCCGTGCTTCTTGTGATGAGCCGAGTGGTGCGCGTCGGCATACGGCACCTGCCCCGACGGACCCAGATGCGTCGCCGGACCCTTCACCGTGAGAAACTCCGGTGACCGATCCATTCCCGGAGGCACCGTAGCCGACAGGACACCTTCACGCATCCCGTGTCCCTGCTGAGACATACCCGTCGTGTTCTCCACCAGAACATCAAGGTGTCGCATTTTTGCCATACTCGGCGAATGCTCCGTCGTGGAGTGGAGGATGCCACCCTTGTGAACCGCCTGTGCCTTCGTTGTCTCAAATCGTTCGCCTCCATGTGCTCGGACCAGAAAAGAACTCATTTATAACAGAAGCAAGAGAAGAAACATTCTGCCAAGCATTCGCCCCGAATAATGTTTGTTCAAAACTTCCTCTGGCGATTAATACATAAAACATGGATCACGCCCTCGCCGAGTCTGTTCAGCAGTCTATCCGTCCCGGAAAGTGCACCGACCTTAACAATGTATAGGGGTCTGTCGTTCTCAATAAAGAATGGCTTATCACCGATATGCGGGAACACCTTAAAGTCAAATCTACCACCCACCGCCGAAATGCGACTGGGGAACAGGGGTAATGTCCCTTCCCAATGGTAAAAACGATTTGAATAGTGTAGGCAATCCGCAGACCTCACCTGACCTCCGTTATGATAAGGAGAAGGTGATTGTCTCAACGACTACCAGGTGAGTGCGTGAAGTATCTAATCAATACTGATGATCGCAGAAGGTATAGTCTAGTCCCTTTAAATATGCCGAAAGGCAGGGTATGGGAATGGGAAGTTCCCAGTATTTTCTTTCGGGTCAGCAGGTCCTGCAGGAGGCTCTGCGTAAGTCCCCGAACGGCACCTCCCGTGATGACCTCCTGGCTCTCGGTGGCTCTGCCCTGACGAACACGCAACTCCTCGCCGGTCCGTCGTCTGCGTATGTGTGGCTCCCTCTCCCGCACTGCATCCCGACGGCGGAGGGCAAACTCCCGCCTATCCCCAGTGACCTCCTGACCCAGCAGATCCAGATCACGGTGGAGTTGGTCCAGCCCCTGTCCAGCATCTACTCGTCGGTGTCGCCGACGGGTGCCGGTCCTCTGTCCTCCCTGCTGTCGGGTCAGTTCGCCGTCCAGCAGATCCTTCTGGAAAATCAGGGTGATGCTCTGGCTCGTCGCGTGGATATGTCCACTCACGCCCTGTCCTACCCGTGCAACTTCACCCAGCAGGAGGTTACGATCCCTCTCGGTACGCAGTCCAGTCTGTCCAGTGTGTCGGCTACTCTTACGGGCTTCCGTTCGGGTGAGGTCCGCAATATCCAGATGTGGATTACGGCGGATGCGGATACGTCGGGTGGTGTCAAGAACCCGTTTTGCTGGTATGCTCCGGAGAACGTCATCATGACGTACGCGGGTGAGATCTTCGCCCGGTTTGATGGCGGAAGTGGTGCTCTGTGGAACCTTGTGAATGGTCGTATCAGCCCGCAGGTCGGCGATGTCTATACTCGCAGTGACCAGTCCCAGCAGGGCGTGGTGGACAACTGGCTGGAATGCCCGTTCGGGCAGAGTTATGACTCCGCGACGGCTCACTCTATGTATGTGTCCGGTAAGCCGATCACGAACGGCATCGTGAACCTGACCTTCACCATGCCACAATTTCAAAAGGCAACGACGGCGGGTGCCCCGACGACACCCATCGCCCTGCCCAGTGGGTCGTACACACTCCACTGTTCTTACGAATATAATGCCGTGTTGCTGTTTAGTGCTGGGACAGCCGAATACATTCTGTGAATATCATATGCGTAAAACGAATAGTTTAAACACAACATACATTGAAAGAGTATAGCAAATGGAGGAAGAATGGGAACCCACTGAGTATCCAAAGTATCAGGTTTCAAATCTTGGGCGTGTTCGCAGTAGCAAGACGCATCGTGGATGGGGAGGCAAAGAGGGTGATCCTGATTGGAGATATCTTGTATGTACGCCTGGTCCTATTGGATATCCTACATGTGCAATCAATAGTCAAACAACGTATGTTCATCGTCTTGTCGCAAAGGCATTCCTTCCGCCACCGACAGAAGAACAAACACAAATAGACCACATTGACCGCAACCGTGTGAACAATGTAGTATCAAACTTACGATGGGTTACGCCATTAGAGAATGTTCGCAACCGAGCAATCTATGAAGACCCGATGTATGCTATTTCGGTATGCCCATATAACAAGGCGTGTTGGCGTGTCTGTGTTACTGCAAACAATAAGCAAACCCACATTGGTATCTTCAAAACTATTGAAGAGGCTCAGTTCGCCCGAGATGCATACTTGCTGGATGGCACGATGCCACCGCCTCGCCGAGATCCAGACCTTGTTGGGATTTGTCAAATAAAGAAGACTGGGAGATGGAAGGTTGCTTTTCGTAAGAATGGTTTAATAGAGTATCACGGCGAGTACGCAACGATTGAAGAGGCAAAGGCGAAACGCAACGAAGTCCGTCCAATCCCCCCATTCTTTTAAACTCCTCCCCACGACGGATTGTTTCGGCAATCCATTTCAGGCTCATATATTTTTCACAGATGAATATAAACAGATGCCTGTTCGTATTCGTGCTATGAGTGAAGTCCCCGTCCCCGAAGGTATGGAGTTATGCGGATGCCAGATGTTTGTATATAAGGTGGGCGTGAATGAGAAGCAACGCATCGTCCATAACCGAAGTGCCTGTCACCAGAACTGGCAGACGGAACAGATCAAGGCTAATCCTCCTCGTCCCGACACAGATCTTCTGCCATCCCCGTGATATGATCAACAACTACCTTCTTAGGTGGCTTCTCTTCAATAATAAAGTTTCGCATCTGACGTGTGCCCGGCTTGAAACTCTTTGCCTTCTGCACCTTTGAAATCTTTTTACTTCCCTTCTCCGGACGAGGACTGGGATCGGCAACAACACCAAGTTCCTTACGACGGTCGTGCATCCTCTTCAATAGATCCATTGCTCTATGAAAAGATAATGTCTTCCAGTAAAGGAATGCCACACGAACCCATTGAGGATCGCCCATTCAAACTCATTATGCCCGATGCTGACACCGGCGGTACATCTATTGCTATGATCGGTGCGACGCGGTCAGGTAAGACCACTCTACTGCTCCATATCCTCAAAGAGTATTTCAAGGACGACATTGCCGTCCTGATGAGCCAATCAACAAACGCATCTATCTACGATGACATCCCTAAGCATATCCCGAAGATCCCGAAGTTCAGCCCAGAAATGGTGAATGAGATGTATAAGATCAATCTGGGGACGAAGAATAAATATAAGTTCCTTGCCGTGATTGATGATTGTCCTACCGTGAAGTTCAGCAAGGAACTCCTGAAACTCCTCACCATCTATCGTAATAGCCATCTGTCCGCGATCATCTGTATGCAGTCTCTCAAACTCTTCAATACGGCTTCACGGGGCAATATCAACTTTGTCATGCTTGGGCGATGCAATTCATTTGAGGCAAGTGAACAGGCTGTGCGTGGTTACTTGATGCATCGCCTTCCAGGTAAGAATATCAGTGAGAAGGTCGCAGAGTATATGCGATTAACCGAAGATCATTTTTGGATAGTAGTGGACAATATCAATGGAGATATTTTTAGAACCAAGTTGGAAATCTAACCTCACATTACTGATAAATGTCTGCCACGCCAGGAACTTTTGCGAACACCGTGCCAAGTGATACATCCGTATCGCAGTTCCAACCCCTCTTTGCCCCATTTGTTGCCTATGGTGTTGGACCTACTGGACCGCAGGGTTCGGGTGGTACATCAGGTCCGAAGGGATATACGGGACCGACGGGTCTTGCTGGTGCCTCTGTTCCGGGTCCGGCTGGACCTACGGGCGTAGTTGGTTCGGCTCTTGGATTTGGCACACTCATCTACTCAATGGCTAATGTCCTGCTGTCCACTGGACAGATCTATGTCATTCCTACTTCGGCATGGACGGTGGGAACATACGTGCTGTCTCTTGTGACCCCGACTACTCGCACTACTCAGCAACTCAATGTGACTACGCCATTTATCCTCTCAACTGCGACTGGAATAATCGGCGGATCATCTACTATGGTTGCTCCTGCGAACTATCTCACGGTCAGCACAGATGCGGAAAGCACGACGCAACCTACGAAGATTAAGATTTACTATGAGGGATCTCTTCCTACTACGGTGACTATCAATGTGTATCGTTGTGCTGTGAATTAAATAGCCTCTTAATCACAAATGTCTCTTGTAACCGCAGGACCAGTAGGACCCTTTAACTATCGTGGCGGTCAGTCTGTTCCGCAGGGTCCAGTCGGTAATACCTTCCAGCCCATCTACCAGCCTTACGGAACGAATGCCCCGACAGGTTCAACGGGTCCGCAGGGTCCAGTCGGTCCTCTCGGTCCCACTGGTGCAGTTGGGTTTCAGGGTCCGCAGGGACAGGCAGGTTCGGTTGGTGTGACGGGAGCAACAGGTCCGGCGGGTCCGCAGTGGGCTTTGAATACGACTGCCGTCCTGATCGGCACAACGGGTAATCTTACGAACGGAGCATTCTTGGATATTCCCATGACGGGACTGAACTCAGGCTGGTATATGGTTCTGGTGTATAATGTTGCCATCCCCACCAGTATGCTCTCTACCCTGTTCCTGATGACATCGCCTTCTGCGAGTAATCCTTGCTTAGGGGCTCAGTCCCTCTATATCAATTCGCAGAACTACTTTATTGTGTCGCAGACACCCGGCACGAACTCGGCTGGATATGGAAATATCCGTGTCACGAACTACTCGCAGGTTGCTAATGTGAACTACAACTATTCCGTCTTCAATTTAACTCACGCATAGATATAAATGTCGGCTCTCAATAGAAGTGCTTTTGCTACGGCAACGACCCCGTTGTACACGCCGTATGGCACACCTGTTTTTGGCGGACCTGCTGGACCTACGGGACCATCTACATCCGGATATACGGGAGCAACGGGACCTACGGGCAATCCGGGTTCTGTATCAACAGCAGGACCGACAGGTTCAACGGGACCCCTGCCTCCTCCTACGGTGCTGAGTTCTGCGGGACAGACGACGGCTGTGCTGAGAACTACTTTTAGTCTCAGTCAGGGAGTTCCGTATCCTATTCCTCTCAATCAGGGAAACATTCTGCCTAATAAGTTGTATCAGTTCGTGGTCTATTCTGCTCTGCCGTTGGAACAATTTGATTATGCCCTGTCCTTCCCGTTCTTCGTGGATGCATCGGGTGTTCCTGTCAAGGGCGGTGGGCAGACCTATTACAATAACTCGGTGATCCTGACCGCCCAGCCCAGTGCAGATGGTACGGCATTCAATATCACCTTTGTTGGTCCTATGACCCTCTCTAATATTTGGTATGCCTATGTCTATGATTTGAACGCCCGTTAAATCTCATACCTATTATAAAGATGTCCGCACTCGGGCGTGAGACACTTACAAATCAGTTTCAACCACTCTATCAGCCATACGGCACCTATGGTCCAACCGGAGCAACCGGACCTACTGGACCGCAAGGTATTCAAGGATTAAGCACAGGTCTCGTTCTCTACTTCGGTGGAAACCTATTGGGAACGCCAACCTTCACGCCTCCATCTGGTGTATCACCGGGTCAGGGCTTTTTTGATCTTAACCCTGTCCCCAATGTTCTAACTCCAACAACACTAACCTTGCTGGGAACCAATAGCACGGATGCCTTCGTATGGTATGATACTGCCACTCTGCTCCCTGCTTCTATTGTTGCTGGTATGTGGGTGTTTGATTTGACGATGACACCTAAATACACCACAACACCTCCCCTACTCAAAATCTATATCGCATACCTGACTGGAACAACCTATACGCCCATCACGGACAATGTGGGTCTGCCCTTTCCAATCAATGCACCCAGTAACCAGATTGAGGCATATACGATCGGCGTAGGTGTGCCGGGAACAACTGGCATTCCCACCGGTTCTAAACTCGTCATCTACTTTGAGGCTACATTCGGCAATACGACCGATACATTGAAGTTTGAGACAGGTGAGGACTATCTAAGTCAGGTGACAACCAGCCTCCAAGCCCAGCCAGGACCTACAGGTTCAACGGGACCGACAGGAGTACAGGGATACACGGGTGCAACAGGACCTACTGGACCGGCGGGAACGAATGGCACCAATGGAACGATTGGACCGACAGGATACACGGGCTACACGGGTCCTATGGGAAATACCAATCTATCAAACTGGTCCTCGTATCCTGCTACAACGAATGTGAGCATGGGAACTATTCATACCATTACAGGCGATACATCATTAGGTATTATTACGGATCGGTACACTGATATTGGTGGGAATGCTTCCCTGAACCTGACGGCACAGAACGGATACAAGGGAGCAATCAATCTTACCGCCCAGCCGGGATATAGTAACGGCATCAATGGTGAGGTCAATGTCGTAGCCAACGGCGGTTCATTCTCACTTGGAGGCATAAGTTATGCTACGGGCGGACTTATCAACTTGACGGCAACTACGCCTCTTGCTACGAGCAACACGCAGACATCAGCCATCAAACTCTCTGCGTCCTCTATCCTATCGTATGCGGGAGCAGTGACACCTGTTGGATCATTAGTAGGCTATAACTACATTCAGGGCAGTCTGGGTGTCAATATCATTTCAGGAGGAGCATCCATAGTCCCGAATACACCTGGCTCAATCTACATGTATGGAACGACAGGGACGCAGATCCAGAATGGTCTCTTCACGGACAATGTGAAGAACTATTCCAACTATGACCTGACCCTCTCAACCACGACATCAAGCAACACGGTCAAGATCAGCAACTGCTCTATCCTCTCTATGCAATCCAGTCCTCGCATCTATGCCATCTCTAACGACGGGCAGATTTATGGTATGAGTTCTATTGCGGGAACGACGATGAATGCCACGACCCTGAATGCCAACACAATCCAGCCCAATAGCAATACTGACCTCGTCTTCAACACGACGGGCTATGCGAGTAATCTCAATATGACATTCAACTCTGCATCAAACATCAATCTCAATACCTCCAACGGCGGAAAGGTCTATGTGAATGGAGCAATCATTCAGTCGCCGTCAGCATGGTCGCAGTATCCCGCGACCCAGTCGGTAGATTTCTCAAATAACACAATCTACAATGTGGGAGCATTCACGGGAAGCATAGCAGGGGCTACGGTCAATAACATCACGACCATCAATGGTCTTGCTACGGGACTAACGGTGAGTAATGTTGCGAACCTCTACGGCATCGCATCCGGAGTAAGTTTGACGAATGTATCCAACATCGCAGGATCATCGGGCGGAGTAAGTGTGTCTAATGCCACAAACATCGTGGGCTCAAATCTGGCTATTAACAATGTCGCAAGTATCACGGGAACGACGGCTATGAACCTGTATAACACCGGCACAATCAGTGGGTCAAATACAACCATCACAGGTGTGTCGTATGTAGCAGTAACCGGTTCTAATCTGCTGAATCTGACTTCGACGAACGGCAATATAAATATCACGGCATCCGCATCATCTGGTAATATCAATCTCGTGCCGGGAACATTCGGTCAGGTGAATGCGAGTAATACCCTGAATATGAATACGAATGCGATTACGGGCGTATCGTTGCTGAATGGACATAGCCTGTATCAGTATGGCGAGTGGGCAAGTACATCAAGTAATGCCTTAGTAATCAATACACCGGAGGCGATCATCTTCAATGCTCGTATCCTATCAGCCGGATTAACTACGACGACGAGCAATACCTATATCCAAGCATCCAGCAATGGCAACTACTCGGTCGTTTCAACGGTAGTCCTGACGAAGAGTGGTGGAGG
>Ga0007866_1000327_pt1 | contig 13950 bp, 18 predicted proteins | sample CryBogCBH18Jul07_FD_71223 | JGI IMG/M metagenome (GOLD analysis project Ga0007866, IMG submission 71223) | Freshwater microbial communities from Crystal Bog, Wisconsin, USA - CBH18Jul07 | ecosystem: Environmental > Aquatic > Freshwater > Lake | place: Crystal Bog, Wisconsin, USA | collected... | reverse complement strand
GAAGACTACGAAGAAGAGGGCGAGACGTCGGAGGACGAGAGTGACGAAATCGAAGTCGAGACTGACTCCGGAGATGATGAGGGTACTTCTGACGGGCCCGAGTCAGACCCGCGCGGGTCTGGCAAACATAGGCCGTCGAAGGAGGATGCCAAGACGAATGTTGGCGTAAAAGGAAAAACAAACAAGGTTCGAGACGGAAAAATCAAAAAAAAGAAGATTGATGGTGGAAACAAAGGTCTAAAAACGGCTGCTACAGCTGTTCAAAAAAAGCTTGATGTTAAAAAAGGAAAAAAGAATGAGAAAAAGTCTACATCTTCTGAGAAAGAGATTCAAGCAAAGCCCATTGAATCTCTGGAGAAAAAAGACGTTTCTGAGTCTTCTGCTGATGTGACAGGTGAGAAACAGAAAAAAGCTTATCCTATTTTTGAAGACAAGAATGTTGATTACAATTTCGTGAAAAATTCACCTTCAAACATTGTGCAAAGACGTTGTCAAATAGCACAAAATATCATTGTTTCATGCAAGAACATTGAAATTTTTCAAAACGGACAATATTCAGACATAGCTTCTTTGGCTTTTTCTCGGAAAACAAAAAATGGTCGAGCATTTGACTACAATATGCCGTTATCTCTTGCTCCAACACTGATTGAGGCTATTGAAGCCATTATAAAGGATAATGCAAAGTTCTTTGCAAAAATTGAAAACAAAGAAAAGTTTTGAAATGTTTTCAACCTTTTCAGTCATTGGACGAATCGGCATTCCGTTAACACTTAATTCAAATGGACCTGATCACTACTCATTCAACGAAATTGACAACAACAATTTTTCATTCTTAATTCCTATTTCATTTTCTGAAGTATCATATAAATTAATTAAAACATTACACAAGTACAGAAACTTGAATGCAAAATTGACTGTTACTTTTAACCTTTGATTCCTTTTTGCAGATGCACAAAGGATTGTTCTCGATGTGCTTTATAATAAAATGGACAAAAAGAACTTTTACAACATTGATTACGGTCAATGTATACATACGATCTGCAAACATTGTAGATTTATATCACTATGTTTAAAAAAACATAAAAAAATTGATATCAATTTAATCAAAAAACAATATTACGAACTTAATTGTTTTTTCTGTCAAAAACTTGTTTTTAAAAAACAACTTTTTAAAGTTTAACTTTTTGATTTCAGAATCAAAATGTGTAAAAGACGATGGAAAATTGCTTGCTTTTTGCTATCAATGTTATAGATGCCACGAATGTGGAGAAGATAATATTACTGTTAGACAATTAAAAAGTATTATTGATAATTTAAATTGTGTAATAAATGATCTTATACCGAAAGTTTTACATTACCACAATAAATGTTGAAAAAGTTCTTTTGTTTTGTTTTATTTACAGAAATGCATCATTATCCTACAGCATTTGAAATAATTGAATATTGGGATAGTCTAAACCGTGCGTATGTAGATGAACAAGTATGTTTTTTAAGTATTTTTTCTCTTTTAGATTCGATGAAAGACCGGGAAATTACCATTCTACCTAATTTAAAAGCACTGAAACTTGAAACCGTTTTAGTACTACGCAAAACAAATCTGTATAACGAATTACACAAAATGGCTGTCAATAATTATATGAGACAAGTTGACTTAGAAATATTTATAAAAATATGCCTAAATGATATCTATTTAGACATTGTAGATTGATGAAATACCTTGTGTTTGTTTTAGACTCAAATCTGGATAGTCCACATCCCTTGACAGACAAAGATAAGAAGAGAATAATGAAAAAGCTTGATATATTTATTGATGATGTGTATAAGAATTGTTTTTCAGACAGAGATATTATTTTAATGCTTTATTTTAGATTGAATCCAACTTTTAACATTTGTTTTAGATGAGGACTTTGAAGGAACAGCCTATGAGCAGTTGACAGAGGAAGAAAAAGAAATGTTAACTAAAAAACTAGACGAAGTTTTAGATGACCTTGCCAACCATGGTTTTGATGAAAAAACCACAATTTTATTTGTGCGTAAAATATTCCCTGATATATATAGGCGTTATAATTTCCGTTTATGTGTTACATTCAAACATTGAACAAACAACAATGAAATAAACCTTCTGTCACAAAATGTTGTATTTATTTTGTTTCAGGTGTGGCAACCATGTCAAACACAAATCACTTTAATCCTTTCGATAAGTGGGATATGGAACTATTGCGAATAGGCTACAGAGGGTTCTCTCTGGAATCCATGCAATTTTTTGCGGAAAAAGCGAAAGACAAAAAATTTATGGAAAAATTATTGCAGTTTTATTACGATTCATAAATTTTGCGTGTTATAAAGTCTATTACAGTTTGGTCATTTTCAATAAGATTTTTTTTATTAAAGTGTTTAAAAAACAATTGAAGAGGTTCTTTATGATATCTGGATAATAAAAAAGCAATGCAGAAAAAACCACAAAAAATACTAGAACAACTTTGAATTTTTGGGAATTTGTTTTTTAATTTGCGTTTATTTTTTGCTAAATTTAAAAATGTTAAAATGTCTTCGTTATCACATTTGTGTCCAAGCGGATCAAAATACATTAAATTTTTCTTATCCGCACAAATAGCGATAAAATGACTCCCACTAGTGTCATGTTTCGATAAGTTGAAAACAACAAAGAAATTAGTTTTTTTCTTGATATTTGGATGAATATCACAAGGAAATGTCCCTAAAAAATGTTTCCCAATCAGATTTTTTCCTAACTGTTCTACATATTGATTTGTCAGGCCAGACATTTTTATTCAACAATTGTCACGTTTCTTGACTTGTCAATCATAACGACTTCATGGAAACTGCCATAAATAATAGCTGTAATATTTTTAGTTAAGGCAGTTTCAAAGCCAACATCAAAGTCAAAAACACCACTTTGATTACCATGCTGGTGATACAAGTTACATAACTCTGGTGACAAGTCATACACAAAAAAGCAAGAATTTGTTTTAAATTCTTCGTAATTAACATCTAAAGGATTCTTACTTTCGTAACAACCTAAGTTATCTAAAAACCATCGGTATTCTCTTGTGTATGAATCAGTACTGAATTTAGGTTTAAATGCCTGTGGTAATATTGGTTCACCATTGATATAACCTTGAAAACTATTGATACCGAAATTACCAAATTTAAATGGATTTTTGTTAATGTTTCCATCATAACCACCAGAGTCAACAAAGCCAATTATAATTTGCCTGGGTAATTTACCTCGAAATATTTGTGAAATTCTTTCTGTTTGCCTTCCAGTTGTAATTATATGACTTTTTATTTTCCCACTTGTTACCGGGTATACAGCTGGTGTACTTGATAGTTTATTTTCAATTGCATCAGCTAGTTGTGGGTCACAAGTAACTTTCCTGACGTCAAGACTTAGTTCATTTATTTTAATTTTTAAAGTTTTTGTGGCGCCAAGTAAAGAAAAGGAGTCTTCATTCCGAATTAATTTTAATTTCAGATCCACATGAGGAATTAAAAGTTTGTGGCAATTCAAAAAATCCACATGTAAAATCATAGAGAATGGCAATTTCCCATCATGTTTTTTCAATCTTGCATGTTTAGCTTTAAATGCCTTTGCTGTATCATCAGCTATGGTATATGTTTCCTCATGATCTAGTGTATCTTTAATATAATACTCCAAGTCTTCAAACATAATCTCTTTTTGTTCCTTTGTGAATCCTAAATGTGTCTCAATGAAGGCTTTGTATGCATACGTAGGTGTAGATAAATCACTAACTTGATGATCACCAACCCTACATTCAATTTGTTTGAAGAGAGTTTGAGGTAATAAATTGACAAAGGCATTTAACTCAGTATCTGTTACATTTCCACCATCCATTTTTGTTATTTGAATTTCACCATTTAACCTTGTAAAGGGCATATCAATGAAATCCGAATCACCATTTATAATAAATTCATATGGTCCGGCATCAGTTAGCGATCCGAAAGGAAAAACAGTGGTTGTTTTTCCGTGAATTAATTCTGTCACAACATTTGGTGAGGAAAAAAGATCAAATGGGTCACCATGTTTTTCATGTTCGTCCTCAACAAACGTGCCAATACCAATATTAGCCATTTTAAGTATAAAAAGAAAGCACCAAACAATTATTGTATCAGTGTAGTTTGCAATGTATGCGATTGCGAATGTAAAAGTTAGTCTTAAAACGTCTCCACTATTCTTAGATACAGTTTACAAAAGTTTAATTAAACAAGCCATTGTATGTAAACAGTATAACAACTTTTTAGTTGTAAAAAGTAAGTTTACTTATATTATTTTTAAAACAAATAAAAATTGTGAAAATCACATAAACATTACTAAAATACCGTCTGTAAATAACATTTTGGAAGCTGTGGAACTAATTCAAGCATTGACAGAGTGTCAAGTGACATCACAGAAAATAGATAATATAATTGCAACTACAAAACATAAGGCAAAACTTTGTTTAAAAGATATTATTGAACAAAAGAAGTTCAAAACTATTAAATATAATAACGAAAAATTTCCTGGTCTTTTTATAAAGTTTAAGGAAGGAACTGCCATTTTATTTCATTCAGGAAAAATTGTTATAGTAGGTTGTAAATCGATAGAAACTTTAGAATGTCTGTTAGCAATTATACTTGCCAACATTTGAATGAACTTGTGGACGAAAGAGAGGGTACAATAATATGTTCAGATTGTGGTTTAGTGTTATCAAACTTCTTTTTTCCGCAACCGACAATCAATTTTTGTGGTTCAACAAATATGATGGAAGAAATAAAAGAGATTTTAGAACGTTTACATTTACCACAATGTTTCTCTGAAGATATTTACAACAGCATTCAATCATCAAAAAAAGACAATCTTAAAAAAAATTGCATAATTCCATATTTTGTATACAAGACATTAAGTGAAATTGGATTCCCCGTATCTATCAAGGATATAAGCGCTGTTAGTGGAATGTCTGAAAATCGTATTTACGACATGCAAGAAACAGAACAAGCAATGATATTAGATCCAATCACACTTTTAGAAAAGTACTGCAAACTTTTAGGTTTAAATGACTTTAAAACTTATTCAGTAATTAAAGAGAAATTACCAACAATTGATACAGGACATAACCCACTAACTGTAATTGCATCAACAATTTACATTTATTGTAAAGAAAACGGATTAAAATATTCTATGAAACAAATAGCTTCAACTGTAGGCATAAGTTCTGTTTCGATTCAACGTTATATTAAAAAATGTTGACTTTTCATTCAGGTTTAAGATTTCAACGAGGTCGTGGACTTGGTTCTATTTTTGGCGCCATTTTGCGTGGACTAAAACCAATTGCCCGTATAGGTTTGAATGCCGGAAAAAGGTTTATAAAAAGTGACTTTGCAAAAAATTTAGCTTCAACAGCGTTAGATATGGGTAAAACAGCCGCTACAAATATTGCTGTTGACTTATTGGAAGGAAAAAAATTTTCTGACAGTGCACAAGAGCAAATTGAGGACGCCAAATCTAAAATAGCAACAACATTAAAAGGAGGCAGCTGCAAAAGAAAACGCAAAAAGCGAAAAGCTTTGATAACAGATTTATCACCAAATAAAAAGTTGAAATACAGTCTGTTAGATTAAAAAATGGATCAAGTTTCTTCAGCAGAAATGCCTCCTGAGTCACAGTTTAACTATGAAGAAGACATGAAAGCAAATTATAACACACCAGGGCATCCAATAGCTTTTAGTGGTATACAAAACATTTATGATTATTACAAAGGAAATTTGTCTATAAGTAGAATAAAAGAACTTCTTTCGGGTATTGAGAATTATACGTTACACCGTGAGTATAAAAAAGGTCAACGAAACCCATCATACTCACATTTTAAACGAAATCAATTTCAAATGGATTTGGTTGACATTCAAGCATTAGCACCTTACAATGATGGTATCAGGTATCTACTAACAGTTATTGATACTTTTACTAGATTTGCATGGGTTCGCTTACTAAAAGACAAACGAGGTGAAACAGTTTTGGAAGCATTTAAGTCTGTATTAGATAGTGCAAAAGACAAACCAAGAATTATTGTTTGTGATCGTGGTACAGAATTTCACAATCAAAAATTCAAACAGTTTTGTGCAGATCAACAAATTTTTTTATACACCCCTGATAGTTCAATACATGCTGCATATGTTGAACGATTTAATAGAACTTTGCAAAGTTTGATTTACAAATATATGACAGAGAATGAAACACACAGATTTATTGATAAAATATCAAAAGATGGTGTTTTGATTAATATTTTTGCACAACTAATGAACACGTATAATAATAGGAAGCACCGTATGATAGGCACAAGTCCTTGCATTGCGGAAAATGACCCCGAAGTGCATTTAAGTATGAGAGAAAAACTAGGGAAATACTATGCAAAAATAAAACCGAAAAAAAGAGTTTTTAATATTGGAGATACAGTTAGGATAGCTAAACTTAAAGGTAAATTTTCAAGAGGTTATCAAGAGCAGTCTAATCTTGAAATATTTCGAATATACGAAATACGAGAAAAGTCCAAAATACCAATGTATTTACTCGAAACGTATGATGGCAATGAAAAAATTAGAGGTGGTTTTTATGATTTTGAGTTGACAAAAGTTGGTGACACAGAATTTAGAGTAGAAAAAATTATAAAAAGTAGAAAACGTGGAGACATTACAGAACACTTTGTTAAATGGAAGGGATTCAATGATACGTATAACTCGTGGATAAAGGCTGATGACGTCACAAAACAATTTTAATCAGTATGTAAAGTCAAAACGATATTAGTAAATACATATTGCTTAAAAATGAATTTATTCCTTATTTCAAATGGGTCTGAGGGGACTTTTCCCAATAATACCTTAACCAATTTTAAAAACAAATTACCCACTACTATCGAATTAGAAAAAAATCAAAACTGGTGTGTAGCTGTTGAAAGTGTTGGTTTTTCTACAAATTTTAGAAATATAGAACTACCGGAAAACCCTGAAGCACCAAGTTTTATTATTAGTAATTGCAAAATAGATGTACCAAAATGTGATAAAATGTGTACTAGAAGTAGTACAGGTAAATACATTTGTACAGATGAAGAATGCGCGATTCAACTAACTTTCAGATTTGAGGACAATGAAGACAATGAAAATTGTTTCTGGAAATATTTTAGGTTTGAAGATAAGTTTTATACATATTATGACTTGGAAAGTTATTTTTCTGACGTGGTAGAAAAAGATATTCGAAAATATATTGATATTGGAATAACTCCGGATCGAAGATTTGGTGTATTAAATATTGATGATTATCGTACTAACAAAGACCTATGGATTTTATTCAGTGAGTCAATGATGTCAACATTTAATATTCCTAAATATTTTCCTCTAGAAGCAACAGATTATTTAAAAAAAACCGGAAAAGGGAAATATATAATTGTAAGAAGATATTTTGATGGTTTAGAGTTAATTCATAATGAACTTCCATACATTACATACTATAAAAGTGAAAAATATTATGCATTTAGGTTGGAAAGTCAACACAAAGTTGGTGGTCAAGTTAATTTATATGGTAGGACTGAAAATAATATTTCACTACGTAATCGCATATTTCCAAAATTAGTAAAAATTGCATCTGAAGATGTAAAGCAACAAATATTTAACTCACAGTTTTCAAAGGACCTTTTATGCTTTTGTCCTGATTTCAATAAAGAAGATAAATACTTTTTTCAAGAATTTGAAAATAGACAATATGTTCCCTTATCAAGCAGTATAATAACAGATTTAAATGTGAAATTGGTTGACAATAACAACCAATATTTGCAATTATTGAAAGGTGTTCCAACTATTATTAAACTAGACATTAAAAAAATGGATATCGATGAACAGTTTTTTAATTTGAGATTGACTTCTGTGAAAGATCCCAATTTTCCTAAAAATACAAAATCTAGCTTTAAGGTTAAGTTGCCAAATACATTGAGTCTTGATAGGTCATGGAAAGTATGTTTAACATCCATAAGTCATCCTAATACATTTAAAACATTTCTTTCAGACGACATATCAAGAAAAATATTAATACGAAGTGATAATACTGTGTACCAATTTGCACTTGAAAACAAAGTATATACAAATAATGACTTAGTTAAACTTATAGATCAATTGCTAAAAGATAGTTTTTTAGGAAGTGCTAGCTTAAAAGATGGAAAAATAGAATTCTTATTTGTTCGAGATGATATAGAATTCTTAGCTTCAAATGATATGTTAAAGATTTTAGGTTTTAATGGAAAATTAAATGAAACACTAGATTTCACTCAAATTGTAGTGAAAAAAGATGAGCATTTTCAAGTTCTTACTTACTCTGAAGGGGATGGTTTACCTACAAAAACGGATTATATATGGTATATGCCTCTACCTGTTGATGTATCTTATCTTAGACCAGATTACATCATCGCTTATACCAATATTGTATCACCTACAATTATGGGTGGAAACTACAGCAAAATTTTGAGAGTCATTCCTATAAAAACAAATGACAACGAATTTGTTGTCACCGAATTCCATCATAAAGAATTTTTAGAACTACAAAATACAGAAATAAATGAAATTGAAATTGAGTTACGTGCACATGACGGAACGTTAATCAATTTCGGGTTTGATCAAGATGTTATTTTAAATCTGGAATTTAGAGTCCACAATGTTTAAATTACTTTGTGGTCGAATGAACCTTGAACAATAAAAATTTTGGAAGTAATAAAATAAAGGGTTTATCAAGTTCAAACTTGATTTGAGATCCATATAAATATGTATTACAGGTGAATAAAGTTTGTCATTCTTTTTAAAATGTCTCAAGTAAACACATCACAACTATATAGTTGTGGGTGTATTATACGAGTATCCGGTTATCCTTCTGGAGATAAAGAGTACCTTAACGTGAAACAAAACCGTTTGAAACATTTTGTTAAAGAACTAGTGCTACATTCAAGTGAACATTTAGTTGGTGTCAAACCTTGCTATGGCAAACAACACGCTTCTGTTAACATTTTAAAATCTGTTTGTACTAGTCACGCAAATGATTTAATAAGACTTCAAAAACAAGTTGTGAATTACGAAACGTTTACAAATACTAAATTATTGATCAAAGCTACAAATCAAAAAGTTAGTGTACAACAATATTGCACTACTTTTTACGATTTGTGTAAATCTTTTCACAACATTTTAACTCATTTTTTTCAACCCACTGATTTAATACCTATTGCTTTAATTCTTGAGTGTCTTAAAAGTGAGCAATTAACTTTAAATTATTTGGATTACGTCATCAGGCGAAATGAACGACGCAATGGAGAAAGCCTTCCAGAAGATCACGAATCAAACTCTGAGAACGGATCAAGTCAACTGGAGGATCCTTTTGAACCATCCATCTGAATTTGTTCGTGTGGACGAAAAATTGCGGATGAAGCAACTTGAACTTGGAGATTTCAACGAACAAACGCCCGGTTACAATCTTGTTGCGGCTCAAACTCATCTAGAACATCAACGTTTAATTTACAGCATGAGATGTTACTTAGCAATAGCAGGAATGAACTTTTTCAATGTGCCAATTGTTTCTGCTCATGAATTTCAAAACTTAAAAAATAGCTATGTGGACCGCGACAACTTTGTAACTGAGTCAGACAATTTTATTGAGTTGTCAAACACTGAAGACGAATTTTGGTTGATCATGCAAACAACTACGGATAAAAACAACAGCGAGAAATTTTTCAAAAAAATCATGTCTGAATTCTTGAGTTGTTATCCACTACTGGATGACAAGGAAAAAATGATGGACACAGTTATCAACCGTTGTCGCTTTACACTCTACACCTGTGAGCACCACTAATTATTGTACTTTCAATGTTTTTGTAACTTTGGTTTAGGGTTGTATTTTTAACATGTACCTGTATTTAAGTCCAATAAATAAATCAATGAAGTAAAACAAATCACATTTCAAAATGCCTTACGACATTCGATTTAAAACAAGTTTTAATTGCTTGGTAAGTGGGCCCGCTGGCTCAGGGAAAACAACATGGGTTAAAAATTTGTTAACAATAGGTGATCAAATATTCACTATAAAACCAAAAAAAGTGTTCTTATTTTATCAAGCAATGCAGGATATGTATTTAGAAATGGAAAAACAAGGATTAATTGATGAGATGGTAAACGTGAAAGATACAATGCCTACTTTAGACGAAATTCATGCAATGGTTTTGCCATTCAAAGAAGATGGTGGATCAATGATTATTTTTGATGATAGTATGACTTCGGTAAATACGGATTTTGAATTGCTTTTTTGTAATTTGAGTCATCACGATAACTGTAGCATAATTTTTTTAACACAAAATTTGTTTTTCCAAGACAAATCGTTTAGAACAATGAGCTTAAATACACATTACATGGTGCTAATGAAGAACGATAGGGATAAACAACAAATCAGTATATTAGGCAAACAAATTAGCCCTAATAACTCAAATTACATTATTCAAGCATATGAAGACGCAACTCAAAGCGCTTACGATTATTTAATACTTGATTTTCATCCTGAAACACATAAACTTGTGCGAATAAGGTCTAAAATATTTCCTTCTCAATTTCCTTGTGTCACTTATCTCGAAAAATGATTCAAAATAAACATTTACCTTTGATAAATGTTTTGTCTAGAATGAAACCAGAAGACTTTAAAACCATTTTAGATGTTTTACCTGATGAAGCAACTGAAATTATTTGCGAGTGTGTCTTTAATGTTCTCAACACTGACATTAAATTAACGCCAAAAAAGAGATCCCATTTACGTAAATTTATCAAGTCCAATTGTAGTATTCATCGCTTATCAAAAATATCAAAAAAATCAATTCCTCTAAACAAAAGAAAAAAAGCTTTAAAACAGGAAGGAAAAGGTTTACCACTTATTTTAGGTGCTGCTATACCCTTTTTAATGGATCTTTTTATGGGTCGAAAATAACTATATTTAAACATGCTTATAACAAATATTATTGGATAAGTTTGCAGTTAAAATGAAGTCCAAACAGTCTGTTTATTCGAAAATGTATCTTGTTACACCTAATGTGTATGATAAGGTTTTGCAAAATTTAGATGAAAAACTAAAAAAAACTACAGCCGAACTAAATATTGAAAAACAAACTGAGGATAGACCTAGTGGTAAAATTTTAGAGGATATATCTGCACAAGAGGTACAATCTGAAGCACTTGATATTCCTGATAATCCCGAATTTATTGATCCTGCATTACAAGAACAAATATCAGAACCAACATTTGGGCAGAGTGAAATAACTGAACCTGGAGAGGTTATTGAACAGCAACCACAATCTGTAGAAGTAGCAAATCAACCTCAAGAAGTTAACCCATTAACAACTAGTTGTGCCCAACCCCAAGTTCAAGATCAGTTCATTCCTTTAATTCAAAAACAAGGCCTAAAAAGGCAGCGAGTTACAAAAGGAAAAATATCAAAACAAGTCATTGTGCCTAGCATACTTAAAAATAAGCCTCTGCAAGTAATTGTACCTAGCATCATTAAAAACCCACAAATACAAAGGGTGCAACAAGAGTCAAATATTAACCCCAATATTAAAAGAGTCCAAGTTACAAGGCCTGAACCTTCTGCAATGATTAAAGATATTAAAATTAGGCCTCGAAAATTTGTTTGTAATGTTTGTTTGAAAGGATTTGCTTCTAATTATCATTTAAATCGGCATATTTCTACAGTGCATAAAAATTTGGCGAACATTACGGCTGATACATCTGTTCAAACATTGCCTGACGATGATGAAGAAATGGATCGCCCTGTTTTTCCTAAGCCTAGTACTAGCAAACAATTTCAATCTTGGAAAGATGATAAAACTCCCGTACAAAGAGTTAAGCGTACTATGGGTGATGCTAAATTAAAAGAGACCACTAGACCAACCAAATCGCGTCCAGGTGATGACTGGTTCGAACCTTGGAGTAAGTAATTATGTGTGCTTTTTTCTAAAATTATTTGTTTGTAACCTTATTTACAAAAGTGAAATAAAACAATTTTAAACAGAAAATTTGTTTATTTTTTAATGTACAAAAATTACACAAGAATATAATTTCAAACTATTGTTCTAATGTTGAAAAATTACACCAAAATAAAATGTAGCAAAACTAAACTTACCTTTTCTAATCTAACACACCTAAAACTAATTTTCTACTTTCCTAATCTAGCCTAACTTATAACCTCTTCTAAAATGATTTTTATAAATGTAAATATAATGATTAAGTAATAATTGATTTGTGGACCTCGTTATTTGCGTAACATGGGTCTCACTATTTTGGACCGCGAATACTGAAATAACGAGGTCCACCTGAAAATAATTGTGATCTTTTTATGGTAAATTAAATGTTGTCAGTTCTGACCCCAATCATGGTCAACCTGTTGTGGAAGTTACGTTGTCTGTGAAGTCAAACGAACCAACCTCATTGTTGTATGCGGGATTTTTTTTCAAGATGTGCCTTCCACATCCACAATAAATGCTTGACTTTGTAACTTGCTCATGAATCGACCTAAGAATGGCTGCCTGATCCTTAGTTGAAACTTGATCGTGTGTGACGTCATTGCCGTAAAGATATTTGAGAAGTTCGATGGGGACGGGCGGAAAAAAAGGCATTGCGAGATGCGCAAAACGACCACCTTCAGCGAAATCCGCTTGAGTAGGGAATGGTGTTCCAATCCTCTCAAGTCTTGTTCGAGTTGTTAAATCTACAGGTAGATCTGTATCCATGTTGATTGGATGGTAAAAACAGACTACATAGAAAACATAAACTTATTCCTATTTATATACTTTTGATGGTCTAGATTATTCTTTTTATGGTTGTTTTGCGCACCTTAGCAACATTTTTGTGGTTCACACAAGTGTTTGTCTCTGCCTTTTTTTATTACTTTTATATTGCAATCTCCTTCGTCTCTTTTTTTCTGCTACTTGTTCTAAAACATAAATTAATTGCTTTGTGACAAACCTCAACTGATATTGAGCTGCAAATGTTAAATTTGTAATTCGATTCTCATCACTATCACAATATTCATCAGCAAACTTTAAGTTATTTATGGTGTCAACTTCATACGGTCTATATGACTCATCATTTGTTTCCAAATAATGCGCCTTTAACAAAGCAACACTATTTTTTTCTACTTCTTCCAACAATTGCTTTGCCTGTGTTATGTTAAAATCATAATTCATAGTAACATGCTTTAATGTCGCATATATAAATTTAGAACATTCTTTAAAATTGTTTTTGTTTTTTTCTATCAATTCTGGTTCAACAATAACTAGTCTAGATGAAGAAAAACACATGATGCCCACTTAAGTCAACGTTCCAAACTAAACTACACAAAATTGTTAGGTTCTTTCACCTTTTATACCGGTTGGCCCTGTAAAAATTGTTAAACCATTCATCTTTTTATCTACAATAATTTTTTCAGGTAATTGAAATAAAACACAAAAGACTTTTTTTAAATTGCATTCTTTTTGAATACACTCATAACAATATTTTGTGGACAATCTTGGAAAAATATAATTAATATTACAATTCACTGAACCACAAAAAATTGACTCAGAGTATGAAAAAAGACGGGAATGACAACAAAAACATAATTGCCAAAAAAAATTACACATGATTATTCCTTCAATAACAAATCAAAACTGATATGAAGTGATGAGTGTGCACATTGTTAAGTACAATAATAATGAGCACACTTGTATTGACATACAAATGGGCCCAAAATTAAGGAGATTACCAATGGCAATTCCGCAATGATGATTGTGCATATTGTTAAATACAATGATGAATTGAGCTTTATATTGACACAGTCATAAAAAGCGCGAAACATCATTTAACTTACCAATAGCTTTCTTCTTGAGGCTC
>Ga0007866_1000319_pt1 | contig 14099 bp, 24 predicted proteins | sample CryBogCBH18Jul07_FD_71223 | JGI IMG/M metagenome (GOLD analysis project Ga0007866, IMG submission 71223) | Freshwater microbial communities from Crystal Bog, Wisconsin, USA - CBH18Jul07 | ecosystem: Environmental > Aquatic > Freshwater > Lake | place: Crystal Bog, Wisconsin, USA | collected... | reverse complement strand
TAAGGTAATAAAGCTGCCAGATATTGATTCCAAATATAAGCCCAGGGATGATAATAATTGCTTTTGCCAGCCATGATATGAATTCAATTGTATTATAGTCAGTCCAGTAAGCTTTAGTAAACCACATCTGATAACACTCCTTGATGTGCTTCCAAGTAATAAAGGAATAGAGAGCTGCAATGATTGCTGCCCATATTAATGTTGCGTATACTATTTGATTAGTTGTCATGTTATAATTATCAATACTTTCCTGTTAACTTGTATTGCACTCTCATTAGTAATTCTCTTAATATGAGTTCATATGATTGTCTGTACCCAGAGGCCTGAATCTGTCTGGCTTGTATAAGGTTCACCTGCTGTTCAATTGCATTTAATAGATCTACTGGCACGTTATGTTCAGTAATCTCTGATAACTGCCCGTGATAGTGCATTAACGATTCGTCAAATTTAGGGTTCATAATAACCATTATAGCTTAGTTCCTCTTCCTTCACAACTGGTATACGATAGACGCCATCTGATGATTCTTCTACCTCTACCTCAATACTATAGTACATGTTGCCGTCTGAGTGTTCAAATATATCCTTTACTATGCCCTTTTTGTTTAAGGGCACGTACTGTATACTATCGTCAATAAGGTACATTATTATTATAATCCTTTTCTATTGTTAATTTCTAATAACTCTTCTTTTAATCTTTCTAATGTGTAATGCAGTGCCTCCTCATACGTTATCATTGATTCAAACATTAAGCTTCTTGCCTCCTGATGCACTAAAGTCATCATTCTATCATAAGGTGTTGATGGCATTCTATCTACATTTGGTAGGTTCATACTACCATTATATCTTCGTTCCTGTTTGTTTATCAAATGTACTACTCACCATATCATATACGTACTTGTAAGCTTTCTTTTTATTCTCTGGTGTCAAGTACTTGGTAAGCTTATCCATTTCTTTCTTTGCAGCTGGGTGCTTTAAATTGTTAAACGCAAATGTTAATGTCTGATTCTTATTAAACTTTCTCTGTTTAGCTAATGTTAATATGTAGTTAGCAAACTCATACGCCCATGCATTGAGTTCATCTCTATCGTTTTTGTATTGTGCGTAGTCTTTGTACTCACTTTGTTTAGGTACATATCTCTGATTAAGTTTCTTTCTCCGTTCTTGTTCTCTGTGCACCATTTCATGTCCTATAATTGCTCTTAATTTTTGTTCTTTGTTAGGACTATCCCCTTCAACATAATCCACAACAGTACGTAAATCTAATATAATGGCTCCTGAGTCAGTGCATATGGCCTGAGGAGTGCCGTGCGGTCTTTTAGGTAACTCCATTACCCCCATACCCACCATTCTAAGACTACTGTTTATTCTAGCAAGTACCGTTCTAGGATTCATACCTTGTTCTATATCCTCTTTAGCATCATCAAGTACGTGAACTACAAAACTCAAAGCTCTTTCATCAGGAACTATTGTACCCTCTTTTAAAAAGAACTCTTTGTATGTAATCATCTTCTTTTTAGCTTTCCTTCTATAACATCTTTATTATTTTCTTTCCATATTTCAAACTCTTCATCGTTTTTTACTTTATGAATTTTAATAGGTGAGCCGTATTCATTCCTATTCTCCGGTTCATGTAAATGACACTCTACATTGTTCACGATATATTCTTTTTTTATTACTTCCCCTGTATCTAAATCAGTTACAATGTGCGCAGGGCCATCTAATCTAAAAATATGATCATCTTGGTAGTAATAAACTTCATGCTGATTTATATTTTTTCTGTAAAAGTGACTATAACCCCTATTTATTCTATCAATAGCAGGGCCGTTTTTCCTGTCACGTTTACCATTTACTATCCATGCTTCACCTACTATTTCTCCTTTTTTATTTGTTGATATTACAGCAGGAGCACCTTCTCTGTGCTGTACTCCATTTTTGTACCAGGTATAGTTAGTTATTCTATCCCCGTCATCTGTATTAAATGAATGAATATAAGCTGGGCCCTTATCATTTTCTATTACATTATTTTTGTACCATATTTGAAGCGTTACTTCATTTCCATGCCCGTTTACAGAACGCTGTATAAAAGCCGGCCCATCCTCTCTATGAAACTTACCATCTATGCACCATTTTTCAACTATTACTCTCTTTAAGTTTCCTTCTTGACCAACATACGCTGGCCCATCCTCTCTGTGTAGCTTTCCGTTTTTATAATATGCTATGGCTCCGTTTTTTAATTCCACTCTTCCGTTTAATACATCAGTACTAAATTTTGGATTAGGTTCAGTTAGTTTAGGATTTATATCTCTTCCCCAGTGCAAATCAAACCTATCTAGTACATCCTCTTGATACGATACGTGATTATCCTCTTCATCAAACGCTTCAAATGCATCATTATCATCTTCTTCTCTATCTCCTTCCTGGTTTACAACAGGATTTAACTCAGACACGTCTCCGTAAGCTATGGCAAACTTCTCGCCAGTTTTCTTATCTATAAAGTACACTAACGTGAACATATCAAAGTATTTCTGGAAAGGATTGTTGTTCTCTCCAGCTGTACACCACTTTGTACCTGCCCCGTACTTCTTAGAAGCCTCTACCGTCAATGGTTCAATTACTAGCACATTATCATTATTAACTATCACTTTTACTTCATTCTGCTTAATATTCCTTTCAAACTCCTTACCTGTAGAAGCTTGTATAGTTGCTTGCAATTCTTCTATGTCTTTATAGTTATAGATATCTTTGTTTTTTAAACTAGGCTGCACTTTATTAAACCTATCAAATATAGGCTTAGCAGTTTGTAAATCGTATAAAGTTTTATACTTTTTATTAAACCTTTGTAATGAAGCATTATTGAGAGTTACTTCTTTCAATAAGAACTTAGTATAAGGTAATAGCCAATACTCTTTAAACGTTATCACATTTATATTTAATTACTTAAAGTATAAGTAACCTAACTCTCTATCAAACCTTTTCCATATTGCTACATCAAACGGAGCTATTACTAAATCTTTACCCGATCTTAATATATCTTCTTTATTACTATTATAATACTCTACGCATTCATTAAATTTGGAAGAATGCTTTAGATAGTACTTGCATTTTTCTTTTGCTAAATTCCAGAACTCTGAATTAAAAGTAGAGCCTCCGTGGTACATAAACCTATAAAACATTACTAATGATTCTACATCCTCTTTTGTAAGTTGTAATAATTGCTGTTTGTTCATTTTACCTCTTAACATATGCAAGTATCTTAGATTCAAGCTAGTGTAGTACTCCATAGACATTGCCTCCATAGGTTCGAAGAACATAAACTGATTACCATTTTTTAAAACTCTTCCGTCAATTAATCTATCTAATGTGTAATAAGGTCTGAAAGCAAACTCTCTAAACTTCTGCTCTCTAGCATCTAACTCTAATATATTACACATATCATTTATTGCTTCATCTTTTGAGGTAATGTCGCTATTGTACATGTACCCCCATCCCTGTCTAGACATAAGAGGAATACCAAACATCCATCCGTTTTTATGAGCCAAATGATAAGTGTAACTAAAAGTGCCTGGTTTTTGAATCTGTGTAGCAATAGCATGATTTAAAGGCAAATCTTCCAGTACATAACCTTTAAAGTCTTTTGGAAACCCACTACAATCTATTACATAATCATAGGTTTTGATTTCATCATTTATTTTTACTTCAACTGCACTTTCTGTATTTTTAAAATAACTTACCGTACCTTCTAATGAAATGAATTTATTTGGATACAACTCTTTATACCTCATAAATGCAAAGTCTTTTAACTTTGTATTGTCAAAGTGTATAGCATAGGAAGAGGGTAAGATATAACTATGAAAATTATGCTTCCTCCAATTAACATACTTTACACTAAATTTTAAAGTTGAGTCAAGATGATGAGCATCTCTAGCTAATATAAAGTCAGCACCTTTAAACAAAGCATTAGGGGTAAGGGTACTGGTTGCCTCTCCTACTCCTAAGATAGGTATCTTAGGGTCATAAACATTATGCACTTCCCAGCTTGAATCTAATCCTTCTAGCATTTGGCCAGTAGTTAATACACCACCGGTACCAGATCCAATAACTAAAAGCTTTTTTTTCATTAACTACCTGATAGAGGTGCTGGTAAGTAGGAAGGTATATCTAACGTCCAGTATGCATCAATTAAAGCATCTCTTGTATTAGCGTTATGTAAGATGTTTAAAACATCGTTCATTCCATAAACTGTACTCATACTTCCAATAAAGGTATTATTACCTACTGTATTAGAAGTTGTAACGGCGTACAAATGCCCTCTCATTATCTTTATTTCTCTGTCAGATCTTAAGCTGACTGCGCTTATGTTACGAATATGAGTAAATCCCATCCCGCCAGCACTTAGTAAGTGATGTTTAGTTATTAAAATGTTATCTGGTGTATGCATAATGTTATTTATTGGCTAATACGTAATCTAAAAATTCCCTATGATCAATACAACTAGTTAATAATCTCTCTTGATCAGGTATAATAGTAGGCTTTATCTCCGCATATCTTTTCTTTCTTAATCCTGTATTAAGAGAGTTAAAATACTCAATTGCTCTTTCTTTATTCCAGTATCTTATTCCGGAACCTATTTCAATATATAACCCCATAGGATATAAACTACTTTCGTTAAATCCTCTTTCAATTAATTGTGTTACATCTCTATTACTGGTTTCTAATTTTTGAATAAAATCTGTAAGCTTATTATTTGTTCTAAAATCTTTCCAAAATACTGTATCAGTTCTTTTTCCTAAATAATGAAACTGTAAAAAGTTAACTGTGTCAATATTGTAATCGTTCATTATTTTATTATACCTAGCAATAGAGTCTTCATCCCTCACTGTCATGCCTCTATTATGTACCATAGTAACAAGCACAGAAAGAGCAGCAATATGTATTGCGGTTGCTTCCAAAGGTTCAAAAAACTGAGAAGCTAACCCTGTAGCAATACAATTCTTTACCCAAAACTTTTCAAAGTAGCCTGGATCAAAAGAAAACATTTTCGGTACTTCAGTATTGACCCCAGTTATTTCATCCACTTCTTTTTTAGCATCTTCATCACTTACCAATCTACTATCATAAACGTACCCGCACCCGAACCTTTCTCTTGTTGGTATCTTCCACATCCATCCGTATTTCATTGCTAATGCTTCTGTATAAGGTGGTATACCTTTATTTGGATCTAAAGGCATAAAAAATGGCATTGCTCTATTTACAGGTAAATTTTCTTGGCAACTTATCCATTTTGTTTTTAAATGCTTACCAAGTATAAGTCTACTAAACCCTGTACTATCAAATACAAAATCGCAAGGAATGTTTGTACCATCTTTTAAATCAAATGAAGTTATGTACCCATCTTTATCATCATTAATCTTATCAATTATTCCATCAATAACAGTAATGTTTTTTGTTAGTGCTACATTTTTTAAATGTTTAGCTAACTTCATAGCATTGAAATGAACTGAATAAGGTCCAAGAATATAAAAATGCTTTAAAGGATCCATCATTGGCTGGTTTTTTGTATTTTTTAACATCCTTACTTTATTTTTCTTAGATGCTTTTACACTAAAGAGAAGTTCACTAATATTTTCTCCTTTAGCAATTGCCTCAACACCAGCCATAGGCATTAAACTATAATACAATCTAGTCTTATCAATATAATCAACAGATTCTGCATCTAAAAAGCTACTATAAAAAGTATCTATAGATCCTCTACCATTCCAGTTAACTAACTTAACTCCGTTCTTTATAGTAGCATCTGCGTACTTAATTAAATCACTTACAGGAACTCCTATACTATCTAATATATCTATAACTTGCGGTACAGTGCCTTCTCCAGCACCTAATATACCAATCTCTTGACTTTCTATTAAAGTGATAGATATATTAGGGTAAAAAGAACGAAGCATTAAAGCAGTTATATAACCAGCTGTGCCTCCTCCTGCTATCACAAATTTAGATTTATTGCTATCTAGGTCCATATACATAAAAGGATTTAATAGAGATATTGTAAAACTCTACTTATCTTCTTTATCATCATCGTTAATGTCTATTACCATTAGACAAAACGAAAATAGCAATAGAGCAATTATGAAGTCCATATCACTCCTTTTCTTTGTCTTTTTCTTCGTCTTCTTCTTTTATATTAGTAATAAAGTAGGAGGATGCAATGACTTGCCAAAAGCCGGCCACTGACATCCAACTATCTGTTTTAAGAATACCAGCAAGTCCTATAAACACTCCTATAAGCATAATAGAAACTGCTACCCACATATCAATTTTATATTTCGTAATCATTAGTCAAAAAATCCTTCGTCTTTTAATTCTCTTATCATTTTGTCCCAATTTTTACATATAATAACCAGACTAACTATTATAGATAAAAATGAGACTGCTAACATTGCATATACTGCGTGCATAATAGTATTTATAAATTATCTAAATGAGTCCAGGTTATGAAATCTAGCATGTACCTTCTTAGTACATAAACGTAACTTTTATCATTATCATCTGTATAAATTCTATATCGTTCTGGGTCCCCGCTAATATGTTTTTGCATATCTTTTCTTTTGTAAAACGCTACATTACCATAGTTTTCTTTATGTATACTCAAATGATAAATGTACTCAGTTTTTTTATCATCATTGAATAACCACCCATCATCATCTATTTCTATTGCAATAGCGTCAAACTTTGTCATATTAGTTTTTAAATCAAAAGATAATTTCTTATTTTTAATTTTAACTTCTAAATCAAATCCTGCTTTTTGTTTTTTAATAGATTGATTGTGCTTAACATTATGGCCTTTATTTAAAAAGGCTTTCTCGACCAACAACTCTCCTAGATCTCCTATTCTTCCTGACTCACCGAAAGCTTCTTCAGAATTTTTACCCCAGTGTTTTATTAATCGTTTCATATCCTAATTATATCGACGTTCCTTAAATATTATAGTGAAAGATTTATTAGCAGAAGTATACATAACGGAAATAGCATCTAATATACTAAATGATGATGATTATGAGGCTGCTAAATGGGTAGCTCTTCATTTATTTCATGCTAATGAAGCATATAGGACTAAAGATATTAAAGATGCTACTGAACATAATAAAATTGCTTTAAAGCTCTTTAATCAGCATATTGCTAAAGGTGTTAATAGTCAATCATTTAGTGCTGCCGTTCAAGATATGCTAAGACAATACGAAGCAGAAATTAGCTAACACCATAGAAAGTCTCTGTTTTGTATTACCCAGATACAAAGTTCAGTATCTTTAGCTTTAATTTGTTTTTCTATCTCATCAACTTCTTTATAACGACTGTCATTTAATTCAGCAGTAATCTTTACATTTTCATAAGCTTGACTAAGCTTTTCTAATAAGAATGGTCTTACAATTTTTACATAATTATAATACTCTTTAAGTTTAATTCCTGCTTCTGTAGTTTTAGGATTTAAAGAATCATCCCAGACTATCTTTTCAAAAGCTTTTTCATTTTCTACGAACTCAATAATAGCCTGAAAATGAAACTGAGGCACAAGTTCAACCAAATCCACCCACTTAGAGGTAAATAATGCATTACGCATTTTTTGTCTCGGGTTAATAATTTTATTTTTTAAATCTTTTACTGAATTGTAAAATCGTCTAAATGTATATTGAAAATTCTCTCTTAACCAATACTGAATAGGATATTCTTTCTTAATATGCTTCTCCCAGTTATCCCAATCGTTTATCATTAAAGCAAAAGGAGCCTCATACCAGCCAGTAGGCCAGTACCACTTACGAGGTGCTCTTTCTGAACGGTTTAACTTCAACCATTCTTCAGTTGTAGTAGCTATTAGTCTTTTGTTCATTTTTTAATTCAGTTACAACTTCAGCATAATGCACTACGCCATTAATATAACTATCAAATTTATTTAGTATAATTTCTAACTGCGGATACTTTTTAGTTTCTAACAAGTACTTTATATCATCATTATAATCTAAACGATAGTAAAAACGCAATGTACCGTATTTCTCTTTTACTTGTTCAGCCACGACTTGAGGACATTCAACCCGGTAAACATAATCATTACCGTCTTTATAATATTTATCCAAAGGTTTCAAACCTAATTTTAAACCATCCTCTGCATTAATACTCATAACAGTGCTATATGTATAAGTTAGAGCATGGCATAGTGTATCAATTATCTCATACCAATTATCAGGCGTCTCTATGCCCCAGCACATGCAAGTCTCTTGCATTGATTTGGTACTATCAGCAAATATCTTTGGATACTTGTCGTATAGTTGCTTTTCTAATTCTGGGCTCATTAATATATTATAGGTACGTTCCTACTTATATCCAATGACCATATATCTATCATACTCACCTTGATCATCTTTTAATGTCTTGGCTCCTTTAGAAAGTACTTTACTTAACGGGTACTGAGTTAAAATATCTTCTGGACTATCAAAACTGTTAACAGCATTCTTATTAGCTCTTCCTTGAAAGACACAAAAGGTGCCCTTAGGAATGTTATTGTACCAACCGTCGCCTTCCATATCATTAATACTAGTATTGATAACTGCACCGTACTTATCCAATTGTCTATAGTCAAGAGTATTGGCATCCTTATTCATACTCTCTATATTAGATGCATGATAGCCGTCTTTTAATGACTGTGCATTTGTATCAACATTTACTATTTTATCTATTTGTATTCTATTAGTAAGACTTAACATCTTACTTAGATTACCGTACCAGCTACCTAATATATAAACGGTACTAAAGTCCTTTTTATATTCAGAAAGTATATCAATGAGCCAATTCTTACTAGCAGTTAAGTCTTCAGTCTTACTACCTATCTGGGTATTAGGACTATCTTCATATAACTTGCTATATCTCTCTGCTATTAATTTAGTATCTAGTGACACACATTTATTTATTCTTTTCCTCTTCAGCAAAGTTAAGCTGAATGTTAACTACAATGCCTGCATAGTACCAATCTTTAGCAGTCCATTCAGTAGTCTCATCCAAGTTAGCTAGACGCTGAAAGTGTTCATCTAAAAATGATACCAGCTGTTCTGCTGATTTAATTTTTTTTAAACGTTCTTTCACTTTTTAAATCTATCGTGTAAAGCCTTAGCAAATTCTTGCTTATCAGTAAAGCCAGCCTTCTTCATTACGTCAGCCATAATGGGATTGGTTTTAAGTGATTGCTTTTTTAAGATTGGCTTTTTAGTAGGCTCTTTTTTCATAAAATAATTATATCACACTTCCTCTTTCTTGCTACCGTACCATTTGATAGCTTGATCAAGAGAGAAGTCTTCTGCAGTATTAAGCAAACTTCTTACTATTATTGCTTCACTCACACCGTAATGCTTAGCGTAGTTGCTAATTACTTTAGCTTCTGTTTCGTATGCTGTAACGTTAGTTAATAGTTCAAATGGTCTGTTCATAGTTGTATTATATTACTGTTCCTCTTTAACCATTGCCTTAATTTGCTCCCAAGTACCGCCGTTACTAAAATGTTCATCCATTTTATTGAACAATATTCTATAAGTTTCGGCTGCAGTATAATATTGGTGAGCCAGGAGTGCTATTCTGGCTACATGTTCCGGTTCATGAAGGAACACTTCTACTTTACCATCAGGACTAACCTTAACTATTTCTTGTTGATCTGCGTCCATATCTTTAATTATATCCATTCTGCTTTTACGCTATAACCTTTTTGATCTAATAATTTGCAGAAACCGTTCTTACTTAAGAATGTAATAGCTTTAAAGAAATAAGGTTTACCAAAACTATTTAAATTCCCACTATCATCAGTGCATTCTACTGCTACTAACTCTTTTAATATATCGACAGGCTCCATAGAAGGGTTAGTAGGAGCATTAAAGTTAGCCAAAGGTCCGCCCTGCATTACTTGTTGTGCGGTAGATATCTTACCGCAAGTACATGCTGATACAATATGTCCTTTTACGTTAAAGCTTGGAGCCCCGCACCTAGGGCAAGGAATGCTGTCTTTTGTATAGTCCATTTAACTACTTAGTTTTTGTATATGAAATCGACAAATGCGTAGTACTGGTCAGTATCAAGCGGTATGTCTAACCTTACTGCTAAAGTTTTAATTAACTGTTGTTCTTTAATTCTATTAGTCGTAGCAAGTTCTCTAATCATTTTAACATCTCTGTCATATTTCTTAGGAACCTTAACCTTCAAACTCTTCTTTAAAGATTTGAGATCTTTCTTCATCTCTTTAACATTATCTCTAGCATCATCAATTAATTCAGGAAGTGTTTTAGAAGGTGTTCTAATATTCATATGTATATTTTAATCATGTTCCACAAAAAAACCCTACCTTGGTAGGGTTTAAATGGAAGTAATTAAAAATTAAACTTTACTTAAAACAGTAACAAGTCCGTTGAAGATTTCGTTAACTGTTTGAACGTCTGCAATTTCGCCTGCTTCTGTTGCTGACTCTTTGAGAGCGTCTAAATCAGATGATAGTTCTTTGAATTCGTCAATAGTAATGTCGCCTGATTGTACCTGAGCTGTATACTTAGCTATTTTCGTAGCTGCTTCAGCAATAGCACTTGATGAGTTATTGCTGAATGGATTTAATTGTTTTAAAAGAGATGATGTGGATGCCATGATTAATTATTTATAGTTTTTCAACACCAATTGATTTGCGAATATTGTCTGATAGTTCAACAATATCATCACACTTATTAGTAATATAAGCTTGTGATGGTTTACTTTTTTCTAAACGTACTTGTAACTCTTTTGTTACCTTTTCAAGTAAATCGATTTCTTTTGTTACACGTTCGTTATAAGGGCGTCCAGTGACATATAGTCTTAAGTTATCAACATCACTTATAAAAACTCTAATACTATCTAAATTATTAGCTAAATTTTTAGCTTCAATTTCAATGTTAACTGCTCTATTATATTCATTAGAGTCAAAATGTGGGTAACGGCCTAACACTCCATCCATCATTACTTTAGGGTTAAGAGTTTTACAACCAGCTAGACACAATAAAGAAACAAACAATAAACTATTTTTATATGCACGCATAATTTTATTTAAGCTGGGTAAACATCTGGCCTCATTCTATGTAATCTTGCGTGTAGTAGTTTTAAACTTCTTGCATCCCAAACATCTCTTACCCAGTCTGCATACTTCCAAGTATGTTCTGCAGCTTCTTTAAACGTATCAAATTCAAACATTCCGTTTTCTGGTAAAGGTACACCGTCATAACTTAAATCAAACCCTCCGTGTATTGAAGGTACGTACTTACCATTATCGTGTTTTAGTATCATCATATAACATTTTCTATATTGACACTCCCAGGCACCAATTTCTTCACTGCCTAACCATTGATTAGGATACTGTAACGTAGGTGATTTATAAAATGCCTTTTTCACTCAATTATTATATAGATGTTCCTAGCATTTAAATAAATAAATTCGTATATGGCAAACACAATCCAATCTCTAGCCGCTAGACTCACAGCGGTTGAATCAAAACTAACCACACTGGCCGGTTTAAAAACCTCTGGTGTTGATGCTCAAAGCATTCAAGAACTAGACGCTCGTCTTACTATCGTTGAAAACACAGTAGATGGACTTATCACTAAACCAGCTACTGACGCAGTTGCAGCATTAGTTGCAGCCCCAGCAGACCAACCACCAGCCCCTGTTGCTAGTGTTGTTGCATTAAGCCCATCGGCCACAGTGCCTGATGCTGCTGCTATTGTATCAGATGTAGTTGCTGCACAAGCTGCTGCTCCTGCTGTTACAGTACCTGCTGTTGCAGATACAGTTGCTGCTGCCGTTGCTGCCGTTGTTACAGCTGATCCAGCAACAGTAACAAGCCCAGCTGCCGTAACAGCTGCAATTACTGATGCAGTTGCTTCAGCTCCAGCTATTACAGACCCTGTTCAAGCTCAAGTTGCTACTGATGCAGTTGCTGCAGTTATTACTGCTGCTACCGGTACAGCTCCAAGTGATACAACCACTGCTGCGGTAGCAGACGCAGTTGCTACTTGCCCAGTACAAACAGCAGTTGCTGATATTGTTTCAGCTGATCCAGTTCCACCTGCTACAGCTCAAGCAGTTGCAGCTAGTGTAGTTGCAGATAGTCCAAGTGCAGATGTACCTGCTGCTGCAACCGTTGTAACTAATGTTGTTGCCGATGTTGCACAATCACCTGCAGCAGATCATCCTGACGTAGTTGCCGCTGTATCAACAGCTGTTGCCGCTGTTGTAAATGCTGATCCTGCTACCGTAACTGATCCAGTTGCTGTAACAGCTGCTATTACAGATGCAGTTGCCGCTCTACCACCACCAGCTGCTGCAGTACAAGCTGATGTAACAGCTGCTGTTGCTGATGTTGTTGCAAGTGCTACTGGTGTTGATACCGTTGCACCAGCTGTTGTAGCTCAAGTTGCTGATGCAGTTGCTGCTGATCCAGAACTAGATGCTATTGATACACGTTTAACAGCTGTTGAAACTAAACTCGGTACGCTGGGAAAATAGTAACCAGCGTCGGGACAGTAACCTTCAACGTCTCACGCTGGGTTTCAAACTTATTCTAATTCAAAGCTCCACTTTAAACGGTGGAGCTTTTTTAATGCATTATATAAATATAAATGCATGAAAACAATATTAAAATTAATCGCACTAATTATGCTCACTTTAACGTTAACAAACGTTTCAAAAGCACAAGCAATAGTTAGCACAAATAATGGTAGCCCAATTATTACAGTGGTGAGTGTACCTCGCATTGTAAACTCAACCGATAATTTTGGCGACATGATTGTTACCACTTATACTGACACGGTAACAACCACGACACCTACTATCATTACCACATATAATAATAACACAGCTGTGACTACTAATGGGACGCCAGTTGTGACTACTAACCTTGCTACAGTACCAACTACGGTAGCTACAACAGCAAATGTTGCAACAGTTATTACATCAAACGGTGCACCAATTGTTACGTTGACTAATTCATACGTTCCAGTTACAACAACTAGTGGTACATCTACTATTGTTACAACCAATCTGAACGTACTAACAACATCTACTACACCTATTGCAACTACAACAACAGTTGTCCCAGTTACGACAGTGAATGATGGAAGTGGTAATTTAATTAGCATATCAAATGGTACAGCTACCTCTAACACAGCTATATCATACGCAATCACAACAACTAATAGATCTTCTGTTTATACTGTAGCTACTACAGCTAATCAGTCAACTTCAGTTACTAAGAACGGTACGCCGGTAGTTGGCGCTACTATTGCTTATTCAACAGCTAATAGCGTTGATGCAAGCAACAATCCAGTAGTTAAGACTTATAAGTTAACAACAACTACAACTACTACTCCAGTAGATACAGCTACAACAGTTACACCAGTTACAGTTACTAAAGACGGTAACGGTAATTTAATTAGCACATACTACGGTGCACCAACTACAACAGATAATGTAGCTAACAATGCAGTTGTCACAACAGCTAATGCTTTATATAGCACGGCTACAACAACTCAAAATGTTGCTAACCAAACTGTATATGGTAATCCAACGACTACATATGCAAATGTAAATGGCACAGCAACATCAACGGTAGCTTATTCACAAGCTAAAGCAAAATCAGCTGACGCTAAAGTATTAAATGTTGCTAAGACAACTACAGTCACTACTGTTACACCAGTAACAACTACTGCCACGACAGTTACACCAGTAACTAATGTAACAACTAACACAGCTGTTACAACTACTGTATATGCTGATGGTACTACACCAACATTAGTAACATACAGTGCCCCAACAGTTACGGAAAATACTTCTGTATCAACTGCTAAAGTAGTTACAAACTCAACACAAACTGCAGTTACAAACTCTGTAGCTAACTTTGGTACACGTATTGATCAGGTATCATTCCTACAAGATCAGAACAAACGTCTAAACAAACAGTTAGATTCAGATGCATTTGATCGTAATAAGTTGGTTGAAGCAACTGAAGTTTATTCAGCTACAAGCTATCTAACAGCAGATTATGGACGTACAAA
>Ga0007866_1000317_pt1 | contig 14128 bp, 16 predicted proteins | sample CryBogCBH18Jul07_FD_71223 | JGI IMG/M metagenome (GOLD analysis project Ga0007866, IMG submission 71223) | Freshwater microbial communities from Crystal Bog, Wisconsin, USA - CBH18Jul07 | ecosystem: Environmental > Aquatic > Freshwater > Lake | place: Crystal Bog, Wisconsin, USA | collected... | reverse complement strand
TTCGAAGAATTCAAGGGCACCGGCAACATGGAACTGAAGCTCGACCGTCGTTTGGCCGAGCGTCGTTTGTACCCGGCCATCGACGTGAATGCCAGTTCGACTCGTCACGAAGAGTTGCTGTTTGACCGTAACCAGCTGCCCCAGGTGTGGAAGCTGCGCCGCGTCCTGAACGGCCTCTCGGCCGAAGGGCGCGAGGCGGCGGGACTTGAGCTGCTCATCGACAAACTGCGTCAAACTCGCTCAAATGACGAGTTCTTGGCCGAAATTGGCAAGGGACCTAACCCCACCAGTTAGGTCGAAGTGGCGAGATATCTCGCCGTCCACTAGGATTATCCGGCACCAAAGGAGCAATTATGAAGACTGGTATCCACCCGAACTACATCGACGCCACCGTCACGTGCTCGTGCGGTAACTCGTTCCAGACTCGCTCCACCAAGGCTGCCATCTCGATCGAACTGTGCAACGAGTGCCACCCCTTCTTTACGGGTAAGCAGAAGCTCGTCGACACCGGTGGTCGTATCGAGAAGTTCAACCGTCGCTACGCCGCAAAGGGCAAGGCCCGCGCCCCCAAGGCCTGATCGGCCTGGACACTTAGACCGTGCGCTCCATCGACGAGACCCTGACGGCTCTCGCCGACGAACTGACGCAGGTCGAATCCGAACTCGCGCAGCCTGATGTCGCGAATGACCTCAAGAGACTGCGTGACCTGTCACGTCGTCATAAGGAACTGACCGAGATTGTCGGCTGCTGGCGTCAATTGACCGCCGCTCGTGATGACGCCCAGGAAGCCCGCGACATGATGTCGGACTCCTCCGGCGATGACAAAGAAATCTGGCGTGAAGAAATGGCCAGCGCAGAAGCGCGTGCCGACGCGCTCGCCCTGGTGCTCGAAGAATTGCTGTTGCCGCGCGACCCGAACGACGGCCGCAATGTCATCATGGAAATTCGTGGCGCCGAAGGTGGCGAAGAAGCCAACCTGTTCGCCAGCGACCTCGCCGAGATGTACCGCCGTTACTTCGCCCTTCGCAATTGGAAGTTCGAAGTCGTCGAAGAGCGTGAATCCCCACTGGGTGGCCTCGATGAAGTGACTTTTCTCGTGAAGGGCGACGACGTGTGGATGCGCCTCGAGGGTGAAGCCGGCGTGCACCGTGTTCAGCGAGTTCCGGCGACCGAAACGAAGGGTCGCGTCCACACGAGCTCCGCCACCGTGTCAGTCATGCCCGAGGCTGAAGAAGTCGACATTGACGTGGACCCCAATGACCTCAAAATCGACATTTATCGTGCGTCGGGTGCGGGCGGCCAGCACGTCAACACCACCGACTCGGCGGTGCGCATCACCCACGTCCCTACCGGCATCATGGTGGCCATGCAGGATGAGCGCAGTCAGCTGCAAAACCGCACCAAGGCGATGATCGTGCTGCGGTCGCGCCTCTTAAAGGCCGCCCAAGATGCTCACGCAGCCGAAGTCGGTGACCTCAAGCGCAGCCAAATCGGTGGCGGCGGTCGGTCGGAAAAGATTCGCACTTATAACTTCAAGGAGAATCGCGTCACTGATCACCGCATCAACGTGACGCTGTATTCGCTCGATGGCGTTCTCGCCGGCGACCTCGACCCCTTGGTCGACCCCCTTCTGGCCGATAAGCGTGCCCGTCTGTTGGCGGAGAGCGATGGCCGCGCGAACTGATTTCGTCGAGCGACTGGTCGAGCGAGGCATTGCGCGACACGAAGCTCGATGGTTAGTCGAGGAGTTTGCCGTCGGTGGCGACGATGCCAGTTGGCCGGCCGTCGAGGTTGCCGCGACGCGTCGGCTCGGCGGTGAGCCTCTGCAATACATCATCGGCCATTGGCCCTTTTGCACGCTCGATCTCGATGTTGATCCTCGCGTGCTCATTCCGCGTCCTGAAACGGAAGAATTGGTGGGCCACGCCCTCGCCGCCCTCGCCAAAGCGGACTGGCGCACGCCCATGGTGGCGGACTTAGGTTGCGGCTCCGGGGCCATTGGCCTCGCGCTGCTGGCTGGCCTCGCGGATCGTGGCGTTCTCGGCACCCTTCTCGCCATTGACGAATCCACCAATGCCCTTGAGGTGGCGAAGAGCAATGCGAAGAAGAATCAACTCCTCGCGGCCACGTTTATCCAGTCGTCGTGGTGGCGTGATGTCGATCCCGCATGGCGCGGACGCATTGCCATCGTGACGAGTAATCCGCCCTACGTGGGTGCTGACGAAATGGCGAGCCTCCAGCGGGAACTGGAATTTGAACCACTCAGCGCGTTGGTGTCACCGGATGCCGCCGGCATCGTGGGCTTTGCCGACGTGCTCGAGATCATCGATAGCTCTCGCCAGTGGTTGGCGCGACATGGCGTGCTCTTTATCGAGCACCACGAAGCGCATGGTGAGGCGGCCCGCTCGGCCGCGCTCGATGCTGGTTATGTTGACGTGATGACACATCGTGATCTCGCGGGCAAAGACCGCATCTTGGAAGCATGGTGGCGACCATCTTGACCACCGACATCTCCGCCGTCGCTGACGTGCTGTTGGGAGGCGGCGTCGCCGTCATCCCTACTGACACCGTCTACGGCGTGGCCGCCTCCTTGGATCACCTCGACGCGGTTCGGCGACTCTTCGTCGTCAAGCAGCGACCCGAGAGTGTTGCCCTTCCCGTGATGTGCCCCGATGTGCCGAGCGCTCGCGCCCTCGCGACGTCGTGGCCGGATGACGCGACAACTCTGGCCGACGCGTTCTGGCCGGGGCCCTTAACTCTCATTGTGCCCACCGATGCCGCGCGTGCGCAGCTCATCGGGGGAGTGGGCAGTATTGGTCTGCGAGTGCCGAATGATGAGCAACTCGTGGCCCTGCTGCGACTCACGGGACCTCTGGCGGTCAGCAGCGCGAACGAGCATGGCTCACCGCCGGCCACCAGCGCCGTCATGGCCATGAGCGGCGTCGGTCGTCGCGCGGACATCATTTGGGATGGCGGTCGTCGCGGTGGCGAGGTCTCGACGGTCGTCGACCTCACTGGTGAACTCGTTATTCGACGCGAGGGCGCGCTCTCCCGCGAACAGATTGTTAACTGCCTCGTAAAGTGAACTGGCCGTTCGCAATCGTGGCGGCCATCTCGGGCGATTCTCGCGTCAAAAGTTCCTGAGCGACGTCGGGTGAATCGTTGCGCGCCCAGGTGCGCACGCCAGAAAGATGGCGCCCCGCAATCGTGGAACGAATTAATTCGTTGTCGCGTCCAGCGACGACGGTGAATGACTCGATCGTGACGTCGCCATCGAGCGCGAGCGTCTCGCAACGTGGCAGGGCATCCACGTCCTCTTGTCGAAGGAAGTGTCGAAAAGGTTCCGTCGCCGGAGCACCACCCATGACGCCCCAGGAGTGCTTGGTGGAGAACCATCCCAAACCGGTCGTGAGTCCGCGACGCGAGGTGCCACGAACGGTGTCCACCATCTGGCAAATGCCGTGAGTCGTGTAGTTATTCCCCGGTCCGCCGCCAAAGGTCAGGCCGCCGGTGAGGGTCAAGGGCCGCTCGTCCGCGAGGGGGTCGACGCCGAGAATCTCGGCCGCCGTTTGCACCACGGTGGGAAAGCAGCTGTAGATGTCAAAGGCGTCGAGGTCATCGGCGCTGACGCCGGTTGACTGGATGGACTCCCAGAGCAATCTCATGGCCGGCGAGTCATCGAGACGCAGGCGATCGGAAATGAACCAGTGATCTGACGCGTCGGCGCCGACGTGAGGGAACACGAAGCGGTCCGCGGAGATGCCGAGTTCGAGGGCTCGACCGGCGCTCATCACCACGTAGGCCGCACCCATGTCGACGGGCAGGTTGGCCACCATGGTCTTGGTGTAGGGCGACGCCACCAGGCGATTGCGATCGGTGACGGTGGTGATGACGTCGCTGCTGGCGCCATCGCGAAGCCACGCGTAGGGATTGTGAGCCGCCACGTCAGCGAAGCGTGACCAGATTCGACCCACGCGATCGAGATGCTCCGATTTCGTCCATCCCCGAGCGATGCGGCGAGCGTTTTCGAAGTGGGGGTAGCAATCGGTGGGTTGCGTGAGGCCCGCGGCGTATTCGAGCGCGGTAAGGGGAACGTCTTCATCGGCGAGCAAAGTGGCCGATTCGCTCTTCTCGTCACGCCACTCGGGACGAATGCCCTCTTTTCGAGCAATGGACGCGGCGTGCATCGCCTCACTGCCGGCCACCAGGATCACGCAGTCCTCGCCGGCCACGATGCGTGCAGCGCTCTGGTGGAGCAAGAGCTGGGGGATGTTGCCACCGACGGTGGTAGTCGAGGTGCGGACCTCAGGGGTGCAGCCCACCGCATCGGCGAGGAGGCGCGCTGGATCACTGGGATGCCACGTAAAGGATCGAACCGCCACGACGTCGGTGATGGCGGCGCGCAGCCGGTCACTCCCGCTATCGAGCAACGCGAGTTCACTCGCGTGGGCCATGAGGGACAAAGGGGTGGGGCGGTCGCGATACGCAGCACCGGCGGTGGGTCGGTCGGTGATTTGGCCGACACCCACCATCACGGCCGTTCGGGGGTCAAGAGTCACCTCATCGTTGTATCACCTTCAAGAATTGCGAGGTGGCGACAACTATGGTGAAGATGATGCGAATTGCTCTTGGTTCTGACCACGCGGGATACGACCTCAAGTCGGAGATTGCCGCGGCGTTGGCCGCTGCCGGACACGACGTTGTCGATCTCGGACCCGACAATGGCCGCGAGTCGGTGGACTACCCCGACTTCGGCTCCGCGGTGGGCCACGCTGTGGTCGGACAGGCCGCCGACCTCGGGATTGCTATTTGCGGCACCGGCATCGGTATTTCGATCGCCGCCAACAAAGTCAGTGGCGTTCGGGCCGCTCTCGTTCATGACGTGACCACGGCGCGCCTCGCTCGCGAACACAATCACGCCAACGTGCTCTGCCTGGGCGCGCGCGTCCTCGGTACTCAGGTCGCTCTCGACTGTGTGGCCGCCTGGCTCGATACCTCACCGGGTGAGGGCCGCCATCTGGGACGACTCGACAAAATCGCTGCGCTCGACGCCGCACGTTGAAAGGTAGACCGTGACGTCATCCCCGTTTGATTCATGGATTCGTTCCGACGAGGAAATTTCGGCACTGCTCAAGGCGGAGTGGACTCGCCAAACCACCACCTTGCAGCTCATTGCGAGTGAGAACTTCGCGTCGCCGGCCGTCATGGCCGCCACTGGTTCCATTTTGACAAACAAGTACGCCGAGGGTTACCCCGGTCGTCGCTACTACGGCGGCAACCAAGTGGTCGATGAGATTGAAGACATCGCCCGCCGACGCTTGACGGCTTTGTTTGGCGCCGACCACGCGAATGTTCAGCCTCACGCCGGTGCCAACGCCAACGTGGCGGTCTACACCGCGTTACTTAATCCCGGTGACACGGTGCTCGCAATGCGCCTTGACCAAGGTGGCCACCTCACCCACGGTTCGCCCGCGTCGTTGACCAGCACCTTCTGGAATTTCGTGTCGTACGGATTAACCCCGCGAAATGATGATCCGGAAAATCCCGGTGAAATCATCGATCTCGACCACGTGCGTGAGATGGCGCTGCAACATCGACCCAAGATGATTGTGGCGGGCGCCTCCGCCTACTCCCGCAAGATCGACGCGGCACCTTTCCGCGAGATTGCCGATGAGGTGGGCGCCTTGTTGATGTTTGACTCGGCCCACGTGGCCGGTTTGATCGCCGGTGGAGTGCACCCCAATCCCGTGCCGTACGCCGACGTCGTGACGTTTACGACGCACAAGACCCTGCGCGGCCCGCGTGGTGCGGCGATTTTGTGCCGCGAGGAGCACGCCAAGAAGATCGATTCGGCGGTCTTCCCCGGTCAGCAGGGTGGTCCGCTCGAGCACGCGATTGCCGCCAAGGCGGTGGCGTTCCGCGAAGCCGCCCAGCCCTCGTTCGCGGAGTACTCGCAACAGGTCGTGACCAACTCCTACGCCTTCAGTGACGCACTGACGGAGCGTGGCTTTCGCCTCGTGTCGGGCGGCACCGAAAACCACATGGCCCTGCTTGACTTGCGCAGCTTTGACGACGAGCTCACCGGAAAAGAAGCGCAGGAAGTACTCGATCGTGCGGGTATCACGGCGAATCGAAACGCCATTCCCGACGACCCGCGCAGCGTCTTTGTGACCTCCGGTCTTCGCGTCGGCACCGCGGCGGAGACTACGGCCGGCATGGGTGAAAACGAGTTCGTCCGAATCGCCGATCTCATGGTGCGCGCCCTGCGAGGCCGACACGACGAGACCATCATTTCGGACGTTCGAGATGAAGTGCGTGAGTTCTGCGGGCAGTTCAACCCGTATCGAAACTTCACGGAGATTTAGTTCGTGCCCAACGTTGCTGCCTACATCGCGGTGATTGTCATCGCCGCGTTGGTCACCGGCATCATGACGCGCCCGGCGGCTCGCGTCGCACGACGCGTCGACTACACCGACGCGCCCGGTGGGCGAAAGGTGCACGCAATCGTGACGCCCTATGGCGGTGGCGCGGCCATGTTCATCGGCCTCTGTGCCACCGTGGCGATCGCACCGATTTTTCCGGCGTTACGACCGGTGATTACCGTCGATCACGAAGTGCTGGGTGTCTTAGTGGCCGCCGGCATCATCTTTCTGGTGGGCGTCATTGACGATTACCGCCAAATGTCGGCGCCCGCAAAGACGGCGGGCCAAGTGCTCGCCGCCAGCGTGCTGTATTTCTCCGGTGCCACCATGGTGGACTTCAAGGTGCCTTTTGGCGGCTTCATCATCATCGGCAGTTCCTTGCTGCCCATTGTGACGGCGGCGTGGGTGTTCGCTTTGAGTAATGCCATCAATCTCATCGACGGTCTCGACGGCCTGGCGGGTGGCATCGTGGCGATCGCCTCAGGGACTCTCTTTATCTACGGACTTCGCCTCGAGGCCTTGGGTCTCTTGCCGGCCACGAATCCGGGGCCGCTCATCGCCGCGGCCACCTGCGGTATCTGTCTCGGATTCTTGCCCGACAACTTCCACCCCGCTCGATTATTCATGGGCGACGCGGGCGCGTTGATGCTCGGTCTACTCATGAGCGCCTCCACCATGGTGATTGGTGGCCGCACCCCGCCGACCAGCGGCGTGACCTTCTTCTTTTTCGCACCTTTGTTCATTCCAGTCTTCATTTTGGGAGTGCCCCTGATGGACGCGGCCTTGGCCTTCATCCGCCGCACCGCATCGGGAGCCGGATTTTCCACCCCCGATAAGAAGCACATCCACCACCGTCTCATGCGCCTCGGCCACGGACATCGCCGCACCGTGGTGATTTTGTGGCTGTGGACGGTGCTGCTGTGCAGCTTCGTCCTCTTCCCGCTCTTCTTGCCCCGAGTGAACGTGTTCATCCCCGTCGGAGTAGCGGGCCTCGCGGCGGCCCTCTACACCTGGTTTCACCCCGGTCTTACCGGAAAGAAGACCGACCGATCGGGCCTGGACGACCACTATCACGCCACTCCACACACATGAGCGACAAGCCCGAGATTTCGATAGTCACCCAGTTCCTCACTCTGGGTACGACGATGGCGGGAACTGTCGCCACCGGTGTGGTCGTTGGCTGGGGGGCGGATGACGTTTTTCACAGTTCCCCGATAGGGCTGTTGGTGGGTCTGGGTTTGGGTATTGTGGGAGCGGTATCAGCGCTGATTTCCCTCCTGAAGCGCTGGTCATAAAACTCTCGTGACCGACTCCACTTCCATTACTGACGCCCTTCGCCCGCTGATGCGGCGCATGTCGCTCACCGTCGGAATTCTCAGCGTTCTCGGCGTAGTCGCGGCGCTCTACTTGAACATGCCCTGGGCCGCCCTCGGACTGCCTATTGGCGTAGCCATCACGGTCTTCAACCTGCGCCTGATGGACCGTCAGGTGGCTCGCATCGTGATCGCCGACCCCGACGATGCCAAGGCCAAGAAGGCCGCTCGCAACCAAATCGGCCGGTCTTCCGCCGTGAGATTGCTACTAATGTCTGGCGCCGTCATTATTTCTCTTATCATTGCCCCGAAGTTCTGTCTCGGCGTGGTCGCCGGGCTGGCGATAAGTCAGCTCGTGTTCCTTCTGAGCGCGTACGGTGTCGTTGCCGGGAACAGAACTGGAAACTGAAGGACATCATGCTGGCTATCGACATCAATGTGGGACACCACCCTGTGGTCTCGCTATTTGGCCTCAAGGTCAATCTTGATGACGTTCTCTCGTCGTTGCTCGCCGCCCTCGTGGTCGCGATTGTCGTTCTCGCCGCCTCGCGCGCCGCGAAGAAGAACGCCGCCAGCGGGGGAGTGCCCGGCAAGTTCCTCACCGCGTTCGAAGCCTTCTTGGAATTCATTCAGGGCCTGGCCGAAGGTTCACTGGGCGCGAAGTACAAGCGCTTCATGGGTCTCGGCGTCGCCATTTTCGCGATGGTGTTGACCTCTAACTGGATCGGCGCCCTGCCGAGCATCATGATTCGCTGGCACGGCGCGAAGTACGAGCTTCTCCCGCCGCCCTCGAGCGACGTGAACCTGCCGCTCGCGATGGCGATGACCGTCATCGTGTGGGTGACTTTCGAGTCGATTCGCTCGCGCGGTGTGGGTGGCTACTTGGGCCACTTCTTCCAGCCGTTCAAACTCATGGCGCCCATCAACCTCATCGAAGAGATCATCAAGCCGGTCACCATGACCTTCCGTCTCTTCGGCAACATGTTCTCTGGCGTCTTGATGGTCATGGTGATGACCGCCTTGCTGCCCATCTACGTTTTGCCCGTCGGCGAAATCATCTGGAAGCCCTTTGACATGTTCATCGGTGGAATCCAGGCCTTCATCTTCACGCTGTTGACCATGCTCTACATGGGTATGGGCATGAGCCACGGCGACGAACACTAAGTCTCACAAAACCTCAACAAGGAGAGAGAAACATGGCATCAAGTTCAACTGACATGGCGAGTGCGGTCCGCGTAGCCGGTGCGCTGGTTGGTGGCGGTCTCGCCCTCGGCCTGGGTGCTCTCGGTGCCGCTTTGGGTGACGGCATGGCCGGTTCCCAGACCATCGCCGCGATTGCTCGTCAGCCCGAGATCGAGTCGAAGGCTCGCACCACGTTCTTCCTGACCGTGGGTCTGGTCGAGGCGATGTACTTCATCAACCTCGTCTTTGCGGTCCTGTTCGTCGTCGTCTTCCAGAAGACGGCGTAGTTCACCGGAGGGTGCGGGGACGTCAGTCCCCGCACCACCTCCGATCACCGTTTAATTTTCCGTTCGTTAGAGAGAGACTCACATGCTGGGCGAAAGCATCTTCCTGATTCCCAATGGCACGTTCTTCGTTGAACTCGCCGTCTTTCTGGTCATCCTGGTTCTGATCTACAAGAAGGCCTTGCCGCCGATTGTCAAGAACCTCGAGGCTCGCCAAGAGAAGATCCGCACCTCGCTGGCCGCTGCCGACGAGGCCGCGCACCAGGCCGCCGAGGCCGAGACCGAGCGTCAGCGTGTGCTGAACGAGGCTCGCGATTCCGCGCGTGAGATCGTGGCCGCGGCAACTGCCGCCGCCGAACAAGTTCGTAGCGAAGCTGCCGGCCGTGGCCAGGCGGAGTACGACCGCATCGTGGGCGCCGCTCACGCCGAAGTCGAGGCCGCCAAGCAGCGCGCCATTGACGAAGCCGCCGCCAAGGTCGGCGACGTGGCGTTCGACCTCGTCACCAAGATCGTGGGTCGCGAAGTCGACCAGGCTGCGCACCAGGACTTGGTCCGCGAAGCGGTCGCCGCTCTCGGTTCGGTAAAGGCCTAGAGGTTTAACGAATGCTTCCCGTCATTGAGGGTTTCGCCGCCGCGGTCCTAGAGACCTTGAGCGACGCGGACCTCGCCACCGTGGTTGCGGGTCTGAACGACCTGAACGAAACCACCGAAACGCACCAGGACCTCCGCGGTGCGTTGACCGACACCGCCGTCATCGGTCGCGTTCGCGCCGCCGTGCTGCGTGACGTGCTCGGTTCCAAGATTTCTCCCGCGGCGGTTCGTCTGGCGGCCTACGCCGCACAGGTGAGCCCCGCGCAAGATGTGCCCCACGCCTTTCACGACCTGGTGGTGTTGACCGGTGCTCGTCAGCGCGACGGCGTCGTGCCCTTCGAGATTCTTTCGTTGTCACAGTCGCGTCAACGCGTGCGTGGGTACGCCGAAGCTCGCTACGAAAACGTCACGGCGGCTGACCTTGACCGCACCGAGGACGAACTGTTCCGTGCGGCGCGCATCATCGAGAGCAACGACGAGCTGCGTGGCATCCTCGTCGACCGCGACATCACGGCCGACGCGCGCCTCGACATTGTTCGCAACCTCTTCGCGGGGAAGATCTCCGACCTCTCTTTGGGCCTGCTGTTCTTCGCCGTGGTCGGTGGTCGTCCTCGCGACATCGTCGGCACGCTCGACGACCTCGTCAACCACGCGGCCGAGTGCCGTCAGTGGCGCGTGGCGCGCGTGTGGTCGGCCAAGGAGCTCTCCTCGGCGGAAGCCGACGAGGTTCGCCGTTCGCTCGCGGGGATCGCCGGCGACCAGGTTGAAATTCGTGTGTCGGTGAAGAGCGATCTCCTCGCCGGCATCATCGTTGAGGTGGGCGACGTTCGCCTCGACGCAACGGCCCGTGGCCGTCTCAGTGCCCTGCGCGACTCCCTCGTGAGTTCGTCAACGGGTTCCACCTTCGGAAAGAACGACTAGGAAAAGGGAAGAAGACTCATGTCTGAACTGACCATTAGCGCGAGTGACATTACGGAGGCTCTCCGTCGTCACGTGCAGCAGTACAACCCGACCATCGGTGCCGAGCGCATCGGTCGCGTCGTAGAAGTCGGCGACGGTATCGCCCGCGTCTCGGGCCTCCCGTCCGCGAAGGTGAACGAGCTCCTCGAGTTCCAAGACGGCACTTTCGGCCTCGCTATGAACCTTGACGAAGACACCATCGGTGCCGTCATCCTCGGTGGCATGGAAGGTCTCGAAGAAGAGCAGGTCGTGAAGGCCACCGGACAGATCTTGTCCGTGCCGGTCGGCGACGCCCTCCTCGGCCGCGTCGTGGACGCCCTCGGTCGTCCCATTGACGGTAAGGGTGAACTTCAGGGTGCCATCAGCCGTCGTATGGAAATCCAGGCTCCCGGTATCACCGGTCGTCAGCCCGTAGGCGAGCCGCTGCAGACGGGTATCAAGGCCATCGACGCCATGACCCCCATCGGCCGTGGCCAGCGCGAACTCATCATCGGTGACCGTAAGACCGGTAAGACCACCGTCGCCATCGACACGATCTTGAACCAAAAGGGTCAGGGCGTGAAGTGCATCTACGTGGCCATTGGTCAGAAGAACTCCTCGGTGGCTCAGACCGTGAAGACCCTCGAAGACCACGGTGCCCTTGAGTACACCGTCGTCGTCGTGGCTTCCGCGGGCGACCCGGCACCGTTTAAGTTCCTCGCCCCCTACGCCGGCTGCGCCATTGGTCAGCACTGGATGGAAAATGGTCAGCACGCCCTCGTGGTGTACGACGACCTGTCCAAGCAGGCCGAGGCCTACCGTCAGCTCTCCCTCTTGCTGCGCCGCCCGCCGGGCCGCGAGGCGTACCCGGGCGACGTCTTCTACTTGCACAGCCGCCTCCTCGAGCGCGCGGCGAAGCTCTCCGACGAGCTCGGTGGTGGTTCGTTGACGGCTCTGCCCATCATCGAAACCAAGGCCGGTGACATCTCGGCGTACATCCCGACCAACGTGATTTCCATCACCGATGGTCAGGTGTTCCTCGAGTCCGACCTTTTCTACTCGGGTGTGCGTCCCGCCATCAACGTGGGTAACTCCGTGTCGCGAGTCGGTGGTGCCGCTCAGACCAAGGCGATGAAGTCGGTCGCCGGTACCCTCAAGATCGACCTCGCGCAGTTCCGCGACCTCGAGAGCTTCGCGACCTTCGGTTCCGAACTCGACAAGGCCAGCCAGGCGCAGCTCGACCGTGGCTATCGCCTCACCGAACTGCTGAAGCAAGGCCTGAACGCCCCGGTCCCCGTGCAGGAGCAGGTCATCTTGATCTACGCCGGCACCAAGGGCTTCTTGGACGTCATCCCCGTCGAGGACATCGCTCGCTTCGAGCAGGAGTTGCTGGTCAACTTCCGTTCGACCAAGGCTGACCTGCTCGACCACATCAAGAACACCGGCACCCTGCCCGACACCAAGGTTCTCGACGAAGCCCTTAACGGTTTCATCAAGAACTTCGCGTAGGCCACCGAGAACGACGAGAAGGGAAAGGAGGTAACCCGTGGCTGGAGGACAAGAACGCGTATTGCGCCAACGAATTAAGTCGGTGCAGGCAACGCGAAAGATCACCAAGGCGATGGAACTCATCGCGGCGTCACAGATTGCCCGCGCCCAAGCTCGGATCGCCGCCAACCGTCCGTACCGCACCGCCATGCAGCGCGTCATCATCGAGGCCGCCCTGGGCGACCCGGTCGTGGCGTCCAAGCTGCTCGCGACGCCGGACAAGGTGGGAACGGTGACCATCGTGGCCATCGTCGGTGACCGTGGACTTGCCGGTGCCTATAACTCCTCAGTTCTTCGCGCGACCGAGCGTCTCGCGGCTGAACTGAAGGCCAAGGGCACCAAGGTGCAGATTTATGGTGTCGGTAAGAAGGCCGGAGCGTACCTACGCTTCCGCGGCTTTGACGTGGCGGAGACCTTCGTGGGTTTCGCCGACAAGCCGACCTTCGCCGATGCCCGTCACGTGGCGCAGGCCGTCGCGACCTCGTTTGCCTCGGGTGAATCCCAGCAGGTAATTCTGGTGGCGACGCACTACATCACGGCGGCGAGCCAGAAGGTGGAAACCCGCCAGCTGCTCCCGCTCGCCATGCCCGACGGTGCCACCTCATCCGCTTCGGGTTACACCGAGTTTGAACCTGACGTCGAGACGCTGCTCGCCAGCCTCTCGTCGCGTGCCCTCGAGAGCGAGATTTTCACCGCGCTGCTCGAAGGTTCGGCGTCGTTCCACACCAGTCAGCAGCGCGCCATGGCCGCCGCGACGGAGAACGCCGACGAACTGGCCACCAACTTGAAGCGCGTGATGAACCGCGCGCGCCAAGACTCAATTACGACCGAAATCATGGAAATCGTGAGCGGCGCCGAAGCGCTCCGTTCAGGAAAGTGAGCAAGCAATGACCATTGCCCCCGAAAAGACCAACCTGGAGCACGGCCGCGTTGTCGCGATCGCCGGCCCGGTGGTGGACGTCGAGTTCCCGCCGCACTCGCTGCCGGAAATCAACCACGCCGTGGAGATGGACATCGAGCTCGATGGCAAGACCATCACGGTGACCGCCGAAGTCGCGCAGCAGATCGGTGATGGTCGCGTGCGCTGCGTGTGCATGAAGCCCACCGACGGTCTCGTCCGTGGTGCCCTCGTGCGCCAGACCGGTCGCGGCATCTCGGTGCCCGTCGGTGACGCGGTCCTCGGTCACGTGTTCAACGTGCTCGGCCAGCCCCTCGACACCAACGACATCGGTCCCGTCACCGAGCGTTGGGACATTCACCGCGCGCCGCCGGCCTTCGACCAGCTCGAGCCCCGCGCTCAGATGTTCGAAACCGGTATCAAGGTCATCGACCTCCTCGAGCCTTATGTGCAGGGTGGAAAGATCGGCCTCTTCGGAGGTGCCGGTGTGGGTAAGACCGTGTTGATCATGGAAATGATTAACCGTGTGGCTACCCAGCACGGTGGTGTGTCGGTATTCGCCGGCGTGGGTGAGCGCACCCGCGAAGGTACCGACCTGCTCCTCGAAATGCAAGAGTCGGGCGTTATCGAAAAGGCCGCACTCGTGTACGGCCAGATGGACGAGCCGCCAGGCGTGCGCCTCCGTGTCGCTCTCGCCGCCTTGACCATGGCCGAGTACTTCCGTGACGTGCAGAACCAAGACGTGCTGCTCTTCGTGGACAACATCTTCCGCTTCGTGCAGGCCGGTTCCGAAGTGTCCACCCTGCTCGGTCGTATGCCGAGTGCCGTGGGTTACCAGCCGACCTTGGCCGACGAAATGGGTGAGCTCCAGGAGCGCATCACCTCGACGAAGGGTAAGTCGATTACCTCGCTGCAGGCCGTGTACGTCCCCGCGGACGACTACACCGACCC
>Ga0007866_1000313_pt1 | contig 14191 bp, 9 predicted proteins | sample CryBogCBH18Jul07_FD_71223 | JGI IMG/M metagenome (GOLD analysis project Ga0007866, IMG submission 71223) | Freshwater microbial communities from Crystal Bog, Wisconsin, USA - CBH18Jul07 | ecosystem: Environmental > Aquatic > Freshwater > Lake | place: Crystal Bog, Wisconsin, USA | collected... | reverse complement strand
TGACATATAAAGCCTGATAACCTTGAGCAGTATTACAACCACCGGTTGTATTGTTTTTAAGTGTACCGTAACCGTGAGCAGCATTATTACTACCAGTGGTATTACACAAAAGAGAAGCATTGCCAACAGCTGTATTATAAGCCCCGGTCGTGTTTTGATTTAGTGCAGCGTATCCTACTGCAACATTATAACTACCAGTTGTATTATTCTGGAAAGCAGTCTTACCTAAAGCAACGTTATTACCACTATTAAGCGTACTACCATACACACCACCTGAAACAGTAGGTGTAGCGGTGTTAGTTGGACCAGCCGGACCACTAAAACCCGAAATACCGGTATAACCGCTAATACCTGTATAACCAGATATACCTGTAAAACCACTATAACCAGTAAACCCAGAAATACCTGTATACCCAGATATACCAGAATAACCGCTTATACCAGTGAAACCTGAAATACCAGAATAACCACTTATACCAGTATAACCAGAGATGCCTGTAAAACCTGAATAACCGCTGATACCAGTAAAACCGCTTATACCAGAATAACCAGACAAACCTAAACCAGAATAACCTGACCAACCAGAAGTACCAGAAACACCTTGTCCGATTGGAGTACGTACTACTGAATATATACTTGTACCGTTGTACTGGAATGTAGCTGAAACTGGAGAGGCATTAGTTGAATAAGCATATACCTTAGTTACTATTCTGTCAGTTATGTTTAACGTAGTTATACTGCTTGTAACATAGCCAATTTTTTGGTATGTTGAACTCGTATCTGTTACCGGACCGGAATCGGCACTTAAAATTAACGTTTCAGTACCACTAGTAGTGCGCTGATAAACCTGAAATATAAAATTAGCAGAAGCTGTATTAACGTAGCGGTAAAACTCAATATCCCACAAACCGGACGGTATTTCAATTATACCAGGTTCATTTGCTACAGTTATATAACCGTCTATAAGAACCGGACTACCTAGTGAACTGTTACCTGTTGAAACGACTACTACGTCGTCATTTACGTTTACACCACTAGGCGATAATGTAAGAGATTCATAACTACCGGTATCACTGCTATTTTCAGCAAAGAAATATGTTCTACCGTATATAGAAGCGCCTGTAGGTCCTGAATAACCTGATATACCAGTAAAACCACTAATGCCTGTATAACCAGAAATACCTGAAAATCCGCTATAGCCTGTAATACCGGTAAAGCCGGAATAACCAGTTATACCTGTGTATCCAGAAAACCCTGATATACCAGAATAACCAGAAATACCTGTAAAGCCAGAAAAACCAGTATAACCTGAAATACCTGAGTAACCAGATTTACCAGAATAACCAGAAGCACCATCCAAGCCTATTGTTCCGTTAGCACCGGAGTAACCAGAAAACCCAGATGTACCGCTTAGAGAAAACCCACTTACTGCTAATTCACCAGGGGTACCAATACCGCTTACTAATTGTACTGATAACGAACCACCAACTTCACTTAATTTAATGTTACCAATGTACACTGAACCTGCATCTGCGTATATATGTCTCCATGGTGAATTCGGAGAACCTAAATCATATACACCACTTACACTTGGTACGAAATTGCTTGATACTGCTACAGAAGAAACTGTATCGTATAGTACACTTGTTCCTATATTAGTACCGCCAGTCCATTTAGTATAGTAACCACTTATACCGTAATTTGAACCAATTAACGCGCTTGGGTACTCTACTACTATACCGGCTGTACTACCAATTGCAATAAGAACTGGCTTGATAACAGAACCAACAGCTGTAGGAACTACAGTGGTTAATAAGCCTGGAGTAGTATCTGATAGGTAGTACTGATAAGAATCAGTTAATCCTGTTAATCCAGATATGTATCCATTAGCTACAATTGTGAACGCACTAACACTAGCTGATTGTACTACACCTAATAGATCACAAGAGCTAACTGCATTAGCTTGTGCAAGAGCATACCCACCTGGAGTTTTATAAACTGCTTGTCCGGCGCTAAAACTATTAGAGTATGTAAATGAAACTAATGTTTGATTAGCACCACTGAAACCGGAAATACCGCTATAACCAGAGGCACCTATACTACCACTAAAACCAGAATATCCAGACGCACCATCGACACCTACGTGACCGTTTAAGCCACTATAACCTGAATAGCCTGAGACTGCATTTGGATCGGTTCCGAGATACATGGTATTAGTTTGCTATATAAAGCATTACTAATATTTACCTTCTAGAAATAGGTTTACAGTGCAAAACATGTGTTGCACGTAACTATTTTATTTCCAAGGTAAACTGTTAATATCAACAGACGATACAGCAACAGTCTTTGCATCTATCTGTTTTTGTATTTGCTCGTAAACATGAGCTTGGTAACTACCAACTACTACGTTTTGTAGCCATCCAACTACTATATCTTGTGTTAAATCGTTATAAGCAGTGAAAGCACTAAGAGATATTACAGATGGATCGAATGGAGTAGCTCCAGTAAACACGCCAGACACGCCACTAGAGTTTACCCCTATTAAATCCCATTCTACTCTAGTAATTACATTGTTTAAAGTAGTATCACTAATATCATAAGAAAGTAGATATTGTAAGTTTTTAATATTCCAGGTATACGTATTGGCCATATGTATATTTAGGTTAATTAATACCAGAAGGTGCTGGAGTATGTGTATGGATACCAGACAGGCTTGCAGCACTGCTAGAAACAACTATAGTTAATATCCAGCTTAGCTTGCTTTCATCCCACATATATATGTTGCCATCTGTAGGATAAGGTGTTGGAGGTGTCCATACCCAGTTTGTAGATAAAGCAACAGTCCAGCTTGGAAAAGGCTGAGGCGGTATAAACACATCGTTTACAGGGTCGTATTTAAATCCGATACCAGCGTAATTACCTCTTACAGGTGTACCACTTAATGAGTGTCTATTACCTCTTGTATTGTAACTTGTTTGTACCCAAGTACCTCCTAAACCTAGATCTTTAGATAGAAAGTCGTGGCCACGGTGCTGATCATTATCATGCACAACAAGTATGCGTTTTACAATATTGTTTTCGTCTATTTCTGCAAAGTGTGCCATATACTGTTATTTACTTAAAAATCAAAAATTACTATATGAGAGAATGTAGCTTTTTTATCTGTTTGTTAGAATGCGTATTAAAACTTATTGTAATACGTTCTTCAGCTAAGTTTATATCTGTCCAGTGTTCAAGCCAGCTAGGAAATAAAACTAACATACCACTCTGAGGTTTTATACCTATTTTTTCTGTAGTACAAGATGTCACATTAGTAAATGCAAACTGAAAATGCTGTTGTTCGTTCCATAAAGGGTTCTTAAAAAAGATGCTCCCGGCGCCTTCTTTTACGGAAGGATAAAAAGCTCCTGAAATAAAAGAACCCATATGAGTATGAGGTAACACAGAACCGTTCTTTTTTAATATATTAAACCAGGAATTAGTAATATACATTTCATCTTCCGGTACACCACAAGTTTTACAATATATGTTAATGCAGTTCTGTATTTCTTTTTTTAAATTAGCTAACTTATTATTATGTAGTAAACTTAAATTAGTATTGAAAGAGCTTTTTCCGTTTTCTAGTAGCTTGTGATTTTCGATATTTGTTGTTTTACATAGTTTAAGTAGTACCGGTATATCAATATTATCACTTATATCGAACATTTGAACTAATGTAGGAAATAATTCAACAGATTGCTGTGCTTTCATATAAAACTAACATTATATGAACGAATAAAAACTAATCAACTGTTTTTCCAGCTGTCTTTATTATAACCAAAGACTTCAAACTGTTCTGCTTTATAATCATAAACAATATTAGCTAATTCTTCAGTATAGTAATAACGCCAATCTGTTATATGCTTCTCACTGCTATCTTTTTTTAACTCTCCTAATATCGTTGAAGATTCATTAAAGTTGTTCTTTAATATATATTCATTATAACGAGATTGTATGACTGTATCATTAAAGTCTATAAATGGTATTTTTTTAATATCTTCTACAAGGGATTCATATTTAATAACTATGTAGCTTTTATTAGTTTTTTTTATTACATTACACGCTTCACTATAAAAATGATCCTTTATACTTCTTCTTGTGCTACTTAATATCCTAGTAATACATTTGTCTCTTACGTATTGTTCAAATGATAACTCTTTTATATTAGTCTTATTACGAGTGTGGTCATAGTACCAAGTTGATACCATTAAGGAATATGGATTGCGAAAATTAACTAACAAGTTATAATCTTCAGCACCATTAGGTACACCTATATTATGAGTATAAGGAGATTTAGCTGGTGCTATGCCTATAGGTTTAAACTCATATAATTCTAATAGTTTCCAGGTTGACCGAGTTGCAGTGCGAGGTGGTGCCAACCATACTGTTTGTACTTTAGTTGAAACGTTCAATTAAAATGTAATACTACCGGAATTATTAAAAACGTAAACTCTATAACCGTTACCCGTAATATATGTTGGACTTCCAGTTGTACTAGTTACAGGGGCATATGTAGAAGAATACCAGATTATTACCACCCCACTACCACCGCTACCACCGTCTTGATTGCCACCACCACCGCCACCACCACCGCCACCTGTGTTACCACCACCGCCACCTGGGCCATAACCAAAATAATCATCTCCGTTACCACCACCGCCACCACCACCATACCCACCGCCACCAGAATTACCGTTTTGATGGGTGTCACCTGAACCGTTGTTCGAGTTGTAACCACCACCGCCACCGCCACCGACTTGAAATTGATATGCTGTACTACCTGCTACAACGTTAATACCGTCACCACCATTGCCTGCACTAGAAGGACAGCCACCTCCGCAGCAATCTGGTGTACCTCCTGCAGTAGACTTACCACCACCGCCACCACCTGGATAATCACCTCTACCACAACTTCCGCAAACGCAGTTATTTCCGCCACCGTTATGGCCTTGCCCGCTTGTACCCCCACCGCCACTTTGATAATCAGCTCCACCACCGCCACCACCCGAACCACCACCGCCACCACTACCGAACGTACCACCACCGCCACCACCGCCGTAAGCGTCTACACCAAAAGCTGAACTATTACTACCGGTATTACTGTTACCACCAGCACCACCACCAACATTGAAAGAATACTGGCTACCGTGGCTAACATTAGCAGTTGATTGTATTACACCACCTGCACCGCCACCACCACCTAAATTACTACCACCAGAACCACCACCTGCTACTACTAAAAAATTGACAGTAGATACATACACTATTGCACTTTTCCCGTGCCCGTCGTTTAATGTAATAAGACCTGAACTCTTGCCGAATAAATTACGCACTGAAGAGTCTCCAAGCCATATAGGAGCGGTAGAGGTATTACCAAGTTCGGTATTAACCATGTCCATAGTAATAAGACCTGAGGAAGGGAGGCTCATTTACTTTTTAATATTTCTATTTCTGCTTTTAATTTTACTATCTCTTTAGCTAGTTCTACACAAGCAGCTAAAGCTGCATTACCATAGGCGACTGAATAGTTGCCTTTATCATCTATTAATACAGCATCAGGCATCACCTCTTTTAAAGATTGTGCACCTACACCAACTTGAGTTAAGTCAGTATCAATTCTATCATAGATACCTGATTTAATTTCAGAAAACCGTTCAATAAAATTACTACCCAAATCTCTCCAATTTGTTTTAACTCGTTCGTCTGAATACGCACCAACATTACCAGAAGCCTGAATAGTACCACTTACTGCTAATGTATAAGCAGGTGTAGGAGTACCAATACCAACTTGTGTACTGTTAACAACCAGTGCATTGGTACCAAACTTACCCATTACTACAGTATCATTACTAAACACTTCCATTATTGGTAATCCAGACGTATCATTAACTGAAAATAAAGAACCGGATAAAGTATCAGTAATATTAAAGAGCTGTCCAGCATTACCTTGAAACGCTACCTGACCTTGTGGTAGTGTTTGCAAGCTAATAGTACCGGCGGAAGTACCAGAAAACGAAATATTCGGATTGGTTGATCCGCCACGGTAAGGTGTTATGATGATATCAGACATATTATTATTTATACTCCATATCGAGCTCTTTGTGCGTTAAAGTTTTGCGTTACTTCAGTGGCTGTTAATACCTTGCCATATACTCTTACCACACCGATTTGACCATTATAATAATATCCGCGGCCACCATTATAACCACCGTACACCCCTACAGATGTACCGTTGGTATTGTACTGTATTTGACCGGTGGTACTATCTGTAGCTACTAATGTCCCGTTTATATATAGACAACGTGAACCAGATACATATGTACCAACTATATGCGCCCAATTTGAAGTGCTTATATAATTTGCTGTAGTAACAGTCATTGATGAAAAGCTACTAGCATTAGTACCAGTACCACCACTTAAGTTTTGTCTCCATACTATATTACCACCTTCTTGAAACAAACTGTATTGAGTGTTTACGTTACCCTTTTCAAAGAAAAACCCGTTTTGGCTTAACGCATTAGTTTTAATCCAAACTTCTACTGTTATGTTTTGATTATTAAGTGCTGAACTTTCAGCTGCTATAATACAATTATTACTACCATTATAAGTAATATTACCGTTATTATCATAACCTGCATTAGTTAGATCAAGTGTATTATTACCAGTTAAATCAACAAGTCCTTGAGTAACAGAATAAGATTGACCAGGTAACAACATACGGTCAGGGGTAGGTATGTAAGTTCCTTTTACTAAACTAATATTTGCTACAGATACTTTATCATGCACGCCGTATTGATAATACCATAAGCCGCAGTAAAGAACGGTTGCTGCAGAGTTAGTAGTAAATGTATTCCAAGCATAATACCAACCACTTCCTAAACTTATCTGCTTACTACTGTCATAAAGTCCGTATTCAGTAATATATCCGCTATTACCGTACTCATAATGATACATATAATTAGCATTAGTATAACCAGATTGACAGTTAAATATGATTGAATATGTATATGTAGTACTGCCAGTTACGTTTACAGTATTACCTACCCCGTAACCAAATAATGATGGACAGCAATTTCCTGTTACAGAATAATTATTGTAAAGGTAGACGTACGCCGAATTAAAAGTTCTATTTAAAGTGGGTATATATACCGGTTCATAGCCTTGAGTAGCAATATAATTACCGTCATTATATGGACCACCTGCTCTTGGCGTAATATCAGTTAATATATTAGTAACTGGTTCACTTTTATAACTCTTTGCATTAGCAGTATCAAAGTAATACACTAAACTATCAGTTACTATTCTATTTGAAGGTGAACTCATAATCCGAACCTCCTTCTTTGAGCATTAAAGTTTTGTATTACTTCATCTTGAGATAACGGTCTGTTATATATTCTTGTAACAGCAATATTACCTAACCAATTACAATTACCAGCTGGGTGACCAGTTCCTATTGTGCCTGTTACAGACGGGTTCGTTGGTGGTATGTAACCTACGGTTCTAGACATTACCGCAGTACCGTTAAAATATACATAAGCCCCGCCGTTATTGGTCCAAGTAACCACATAATGACCCCAAGTATTAAGAGCGTGGTAGCCAGACCAACCTGATAAACTCATATCGTTATTACAACAACCAAACCCATCTCCTGTTCTAAAATATAAATAACCACCATCAGACCATACTCCAAACCAGAACCAATCTTCTGCATTTTGTATAGAATCACTTCTATTCATAAACAACCCATTACTACCGTACCAACTTGTTGGGTATGCCCATATTTCTAAAGTACCAGATTGTTTAGGGAAGTTAGCTACAGAACTAGTAGTACCTAGAGTAATACTACCAGAGCTATTAAAAGTATATAAGTAATTGTTACCGCTAGTAGTAACAGCAGGAGAACCTGTAGTTGCTGTAGCTGCTATAGGGGATGATATAATCATTATTCCTGAACCACCTGCCCCTGAGTAAACACCGGATGTAGCGCTAATATTTCTTGCTCCACCGCCACCACCGCCTGTATTAGCTGTACCTGCACCGCCATTGCTGTTATAAGTAGACCCACTACCACCGCCACCTGAACCACCAGAACCTGCATTACTGTAAGTAGCGCAGCCACCACCGCCACCACCATAAGTGTTACCGGTTGTAGGCCAAGTATAACCAGCACCACCGCCACCACCAGCTGTATTATAATTATTACTTGCTACACTACCACCTGCTCCTGTTGCACCACCGCCACCGCCACCAGCAGCTGAAGCATTACCGGAATTACCACCAGAGTTACCATAGTTGAAGCCGCCTATAGGACTTGTTTGATATTGAGTACTAGCACCACCGTAAGTAGGACCCGTGCTACCATATGTAGAACTACTCCAATAACCACCGCCACCGCCGCCACTACCACCGCTCTGTCCGTCTTGAGATATTTGAGTACCATGGTACTCTCCACAACCTCCGCCACCGCCACCCACCGCATCTATTAGGGTTGGAGCAGATACAGTGATAGATATACCGTATAATTGCGCCAAATATGCTTCCATTTGAAGTATTTCAGCAGTTGTTAAAGTTCTATTATATACAAATATATCAGCTATATCACAATCTGAAGATTCAGAATAATTTATTTGTAATTGATCATATGTAGGTGAACCAGGACCACCAGTAGTATAATTGACACCGTTACCACGGTATAAAGAATTTTGATCAGTACTTATACCCCAATTAGTACCAAAAGCAGTGTTAAAAGGATTGGTTAACCACCCATTATGATATGCTACACCTTGATAGCCATTCCAGAATCCTGATAACCAGTTTGTGTTTTTACCGCTTAATATTCTACCGTGGTTACCGCTGGTTTGATACCTGCATACGTGAAATAAAGTATATGTAGAGGGTAATATGCCTGAAGGAAAAGTACAGGTTATACTATTAGATATTCTAACTGCAGGGAAATAATTACCTGCACCGTTACTGATACCACTTACAAGTGTTGGAGCACTACTAAACGTAGCATTATATTGCCCGTTACTAATAATATCACACCAAGTAGTACCGCTTACACTTGTACCGTTATATCTTGCTATTAAACCGTTTGTAATAAAACCAGGCCCGACTAGACCTGTGTCAGAGCCGTTTGCACCATTTGAAGGATACCAGCTGCCATTCCAGGATTGTATTGAAGCGCCCCCGCCACCAACCACTACTGTATAAGGTACACCTGTTTGTAATCTAATATTACCTGTAATAACACCGCCGCCACCGCCACCGCCACCCATACCAGATGCACCGCTACCACCACCACCTACAGCGAGGTAATTTACATTTATAGTAGGAGTTAACGGTATACTCATACCATTACTACTTCCACTACTAGTAGTATTTGCAAATGAACCTTTACCTAAAGTACTATAATTCCAGTTACTTGGTTTAAGTACATTATAGTTATTACCTCTATCATACCAAGTACTACCTGCATTATTAACTAAATCAGCTATAGTTGGATTAGTAATACCATCTATAATTTCTACTCTTGGTTGGAAAAACTGTAAATGAGAGGTATTATCACCGCAGTAATAATGATACACTCTATGGTAACCATAAGAAGTACCAGGCAACCACTGACAGTCGACACCAATATTACATCCACCAATATTTTGTAATTTTACAGCGTTATTAGGCAGATACCAACCAGTATCAGGGTGAGCAGTGCTTCCAGTATACGAAACAGGAAATATATGCCCAACAATCAAGTACCACTGATACTGTACCCCAAAACCACCAATACCGAAACATTCCCAATACGGATTACCATTGTTAGTACCAGGGGAACCTACCTGCCCCATACCAACATCTCCATAACAACCAAAATAAAAATTACCACCAGTAGTTGAACTTACTCTGCGTGCCCAAATAGAAAAACGATATAATTTAGTAGGATCTACTGGAAAAGCAGTTGTTGTCCAGCCACCATCTGCGTTACCATCACCAGAAGGATACGATTGCCATACTACATTACTATTACCCCAAGGATCAATGTCATATAATCTAGCATTTTCACCACTCGTGGTTTGATTAAGTTGGTATGTAACATTAGTATCAACTGGTTGATAACTACTACTAAGATTTAACCAAGACCCCCACCCTAGTATATTACCATTAGGATAAGACTTAACACTAGCAGCATCGAAATCAGCAACTATACCACCTTGAGCTATTTTTGGACCGTGACTTTGCATTATACTCCGAATCTGCTCCTTTGGGCGTTAAAGTTTTGTAATACTTCGTCTTGAGTTAATCCTTTATTATAAAAACGACTTATAGCAATTTTTCCATTAAAATAATACGCACGACTACCGTTATATCCCCCGAATACCCCGATAGAGATACCGTTTGCGTTTGTAGGGCTTGTACCAGTACAAGGAGTATAAGTTCTTAGAACTCCATTCACGTATATGTATTTTGCACTACCATTATATGAACATACAATATGATTCCAACTATTAGTGTTAATAAAGCTTGGTGCATTTATAGTAAGATCTTGATTACTTAATCCTATTGTTCTAAAATAAAAAGTACCATCACTATTAAAAAAATTACTATATTGAGTATTAACATTACCTTTTTCAAATAAAAACCCGCTTTGAGTCGTCGAAGCAGGGTTACACCAACATTCCATAGTAAACGTTTGCGTATTAAATACAGAATTTTCTGGTCCGATTATCATATTGCTACTACCATTAAAAGTAATATTACCGTTACTATCGTATCCAGCATTAGTTACGTCAGTCGTTACATTGTTACTGGTTAAATCTAAAAGACATTGAGTAGCTGATCTAGTACCAGCTGAATTTGAGTTGGACTGTACAAACGAAGTAGCATACGGTAGCAATTCAAACTGTGGGTTTTTAAATAATATAAACCCAGATGTGGCCATATACGTACCGTTACACGCGCCTGGATAAATTAACACTCTACCAGTACCGGTACTATTAATATATAAAGGACCTGAATTAAAGTTTTCCCAAACTCCTTGTCTTAGATCATTAGCATAGAAACCTGCACCTATATTACCTTCAAGATTAGATATAAAATTATTACCAGGACTGACTCCGTAATTTTGAGCATCTGGACTAACATAGTATTGAAAACTCCAGGTACAGGTATTACCACCAGCAAGCGCGAAATCGTTACCGTGATAATAACAACCACTTTGATTAGCTAAATTGTACTTGTATACAACGTCAGAAGGCTGTATAGTATACCCCCCATACGTGCCAGAATATATTCTATAAAATGTACCTGTACCATTTACACTGAAACCCACGCTACCATCACTATTAGGTGTAGGGGTATAAAAGTAATTGCTTGTTGGAGGGCCTTTCCAGCTTTTAGTATTACCCGTATCAACGTGAAACTGTAGGCTGCTATCTGATACTATCTTTGGAGAATAGTTTGTGGCCACGTTAAACCTCCGTTACTAGTTTTGGTATATCTTTACGTTCAGCTTGTATAAAATAGTAACAGTCAATAGCTTTGTTTACTAAGTTTTCATTTTTAATAGTAACCGTACTACTATTAACATCTACTACACACAAGTCTTGGTGTTTACCAATTGGTGTTAACTGAACAGTTATACTGTTTTCATCTACTAGAGCTTGCCAATATTCTGGTAATGTAATCGTATTATCTTTTATTCTACCACGAACAAATACAGAGTGTTCAGGTCCTTCAGTTACTCCGTGTACTAGTTTTTTACCAGGTTTAGTTGGATGTTCAATTATGAACGATTTTGAAGTAGCTGCAAACGAACCATTTACTTCTAATGTGTAACCAGGATTGTAATTTGTACCTATACCTACATTACCACCGTATGGGTTAATTAATAAAGGCCAACTATATGCAGGATCTGAACGCATATACTGTAATACACCAGCATAATTGTTAGAAGTTGTACTCTTAAAATACAAGTAAAGGTCGCTTGAACCTATTTTTATATCATAATTAGAAGGTGTACAAGTTGAAGTACGTCCTGGACCAGATTGATTAATTGTTCCCGCTACTTGAACGTTGTTCAACTGTGATGTAGAGCTTGGCTGTACATAATAACCTGTATTAGCGGTATCATAAAATACCGTTCCTTGTAAATAAGAAGAAGTTATAAACGCAACATTTGAACCGAAAGATGTACCGTTATTATTAATATAATAATTGCTACTACCGAGGTAAAGAGCATTGCCCATTCTGAAGTTATTAGCATATACTGTCCCATTGCTTACATCTAAAGTATAGCCCGGACTTGTTACACCAATACCGACATTACCACTATAATCAATCGTCATTGCGGTATTTGTTATACCTGTACTGTAGTTATTAGAGGTACCGAACCTCAAATATGTACCAGAACCTGAAATGTATGCAGCAATACGGGCTAAAGGTTTATTATAATAAGAATTACTATAACCAGAAAAATCTATACCTGAATAATTGCTACCACCACCGTTGGTTTCTGCTACTAATATTTGTAGTGGGGTAGTACTAGTAAAAGACGTTACACTAGGTTGATTTAAAACATTGAGGCCAGCAACAGGGCTTGTGTTACCAATACCTACAAAACCGCTACTATTAATACGCACCTTTTCTGAACCTGCAGTTAAGAACGACCAAAAATTGCTACCGCGATTATAGATTATTGTTGACGAACCAGATGTTGCATCGTAAATACCATATTGATTAGCAATATAAGAATTATACCAATATACATCTGAAGTAGAATTTCTAAAATGTAACTGCGCTTCATTATTACCCACATTTGATGCTATAGCGCCATTAACTTCTAATACATAGCCAGGGCTTGATGTACCAATACCTAAATAGCCAGAAGCATTTAACGTCATCTGTGGTGATGTACCATTAGCACTAAAGTTCATTGCATTAGTACCATATGTGTATGCACCTATATAAGCTTGTACACTACTTCCACCGGTACCGTAATTACTCCAAACAATATTTTGGCCTGCAAATGATGTACCATTATTTGACGATGTTAAATGTAATCCAGCACTACTAAATGTACCGGTTCCTGTAAAATTACCTGTTGATTGTACTGTAAGTATGCTCGCCGGACTTGTTGTACCAATACCAACATAACTACCTGTATCAAATATTGAACTATTAGCTAGTGAATTTGCACCAGTAAACTTTGCGTGATAACCAGAAGTACCAGAACCAGCAAAGGCGCCGGAGAAACCAGATATACCAGTAAAACCACTTATACCAGAAAAACCACTTATACCAGTAAAACCACTTATACCAGAAAAACCAGATATACCAGTAAACCCGCTTATACCTGTATAACCTGATATACCTGTATAACCACTTATACCAGTAAACCCGGAATAACCAGAAGCACCATTTGAACCAATAATACCGTTAGTGCCTGAATAACCTGAAATACCGGTAAAGCCACTATAACCTGAAATACCTGTATAGCCAGAAATGCCTGTATATCCTGATATACCAGTATAACCAGATATACCGGTATAACCAGAGAAGCTAGAGAAACCAGAATAACCAGAAATACCGGTAAAACCAGAATAGCCTGATAAACCTAAACCAGAGTAACCAGACCAACCAGATGTACCACTAACACCTTGTCCGATTGGAGTACGGATAACTGAGTACTGAGTGCTACCGTTGTATACAAAGTGTGCTGTAACAGGTGAGCTATTAGTTGTATAAGCAGCTACATTAACTAAAATACGATCTGCTGCTGATAATAAAGTAATACTTGAAGTAACTACACCGGTTGTTTTGTATGTAGAAGATGTATTCGATACTGGACCAGAATCAGCGCTTAAAATAAACGTGCCTACACTACTTGTAGCGCTAGCCCATGTATATACATTAAATACAAAGTTAGCTGAAGCTGAATCAACATAACCGTAGAACTCAACATCCCATAATCCAGAAGGTATTTCAATTACTCCTGGTTCCCCTTTAGGGGTTAGATAACCACCAATAAATTGTGCGCTAAACTGGCTACTATTTGTATTGCTAACTATTGCAATATCATCATTGATAGTACTACTACCACCACCACCAGGCGTTAGTGAAATAACTTCATAAGGAGAAATATCACTATCTACTTCTT
>Ga0007866_1000304_pt1 | contig 14311 bp, 9 predicted proteins | sample CryBogCBH18Jul07_FD_71223 | JGI IMG/M metagenome (GOLD analysis project Ga0007866, IMG submission 71223) | Freshwater microbial communities from Crystal Bog, Wisconsin, USA - CBH18Jul07 | ecosystem: Environmental > Aquatic > Freshwater > Lake | place: Crystal Bog, Wisconsin, USA | collected... | reverse complement strand
TATCGTTAGTGTTCTATCCTTGTTCAAGGATAAGGCAACCTACAAGAAGATATACCAGCACTATTATGATGGTATGATGGCTAAGGCTGGTGATATGAAGAAGGCAGAAACCGACAATAAGACTGAGAAGCAGTCTGAGAACTGGATGGAGTGGTCTGCCGTTCAGAAGATTAAGGATGATGCACTAAAGAGTGTTGAGGGGTTCGCTGGTAATAAGTTAGTCACCCCTAAGCAGTATAACGAACTCTTATGCTTTCTAATCCTATCCCTATACACTGATATACCGCCACGTCGCAATGCTGATTACTCTGAGATGTTCGTCGTCGGTAAATACGACCCGAAGATGGATGCCAACAAGAACTACTTAGACCTTGCTGGAAAGCGTATGGTTTTCAATAAGTATAAAACGGCTAAGAAATATGGACAGCAAATCGTAGAATATGGGAATAACTCTACGCTAAGCAAGGCGATAGATATGTATCTTAAGCATACACCGCTTCATAAGGGCAAGATTACCAAGGCTACAGAGTTCCGTTTTCTTTGTTATGAAGATGGGTCGCCATTAACTGCAGTTAATGCTATTACAAGGGTTCTTAATAAATGTTTGGGTAAGAAGGTAGGTTCATCCATGCTCCGCCATATCTTCCTAAGCAACAAATATGATATTAAGGATATGAAGGAAACTGCGGAGGAAATGGGGCATTCCGTGAACGAGGCTCTAAAATACGCCAAGGAGTAAAAAAGAAAATATGAAATAAAACAAATCTCCGGTAAGAATATAAAAGATGCCCATCCAGCCCATCGCAGAGTTTCTTACCCCCAATGCAAACAACACCGTTCATGCAGAGGTTCTGCTTACAAATATTATGGACGGTTATATTGAACTTACGAAGTTGCGTATAGAATATGAAAAGAAAATCCAGTCGCCCGAACTACAGAAGGCTTACAAGACGGTTATAGAGCATCGTGGATTTCTTTTAAGCCAAGATATGGTGCTGTTTTACCTATCCCTTATGGAGGCTATTACTGAACTTGAGTTTAAGGATGCGGAAGACCCTACACTTAACCTTAAGTTAAAATATACACCACTATCATAATGGGAAAAGTTTGATAAAACTTTTATAAGCGTTATGTAAGGTGATGACGGCTATTCCGCAGACTTCACAGTGATAAGAGGGATTGTTAGTTCCTCCTATGGCTACTCTGCGATTTACCCTACATCAGCCTACATTTTTGAAATAGAGCATATTAAATCTATACATAATATATATAATGAGTGCTGAAAGGGTCTTCCTAAAGGGTAATATGGCAAAACTTGCTTCCAATCTTAATGAGAATGAGCGTGAGATAGTGGGTGCTGGGCTTACTGATATGGTGTCACGGTTTCTTGAGAAGAAGGTAAATCCTTTTCTTAAGGAGAAAGTAAAGGAAACTGCATTAGCAAAACAACGGGCAAAAGCAGAGCCTCCGAAACCGCAAGTTAAGGCGAAGGTAAATGTAAAATCTACGCTACATCCTAAGGCGAAGAATGTGCCACATCCAAGTTCACGTGGTGTTGAACCCGCTACAGTTGAGGTTGCCACCAGTGGAGATGTGCATATTCCACAAGTGGTTCTGACAGCAAAAAGTGCGTCTACAAAACCGATGCCTAAAAATGCTTCTAAGGTAGTAGAACCAGATACACTTGTAAGACAAACTTTCAGCGATATTAGCGATTTGGCAAAGTCTGATAATGTAAAAGAAACACCAGTGGAAGATAATCTTATCGTGCTTGGTGAATCAATAGATACAATCGTCCACGATACGCAAGAAATGGCAGAGAAAGTTGCCGAAGCATCACCACTAAGTTCTGAGGAAGCCCCCATGGAAGACGTAGACGTGGAGGTTAAGTTAGGCGAAGGTGAAAGCCCTATTTTATGCAGAACCGGCACAAAGAAGGATATTGCTTGGTGGCTAATAGAACGCTTTAATCCAGTATATAAGAAGCGTTATATGGAGGCATTCTTTGGAGGCGGTGCTATTTTCTGGGCTAAGCCTAAGGTAGGTAAGGAGTTTATTAACGAGTTTAACCCGCAGATTTACGACTTCTATGTCCGCCTAAAGAAAGGGTTTGGTAATGCTATTGATTTGATGCCAGAGTTAAGCAACTACACTAAGAGTGTTCAGAAGTTCGGTAAGGCTAAATGGTTGGCTGAACTATCAAAGTATTACGGTGAATCGTATATATCTACGACTAAACTGTCAGCAACACGCAATCCAGAACAACTTATGCAAATAGATAAAATAGCCCGTATCATTATACCTTTCTTGCGCAATAACCCTATCGTGCTTGAGAAAAAGAAGGATAAATACAAGAACGAATATGATGTTATTAAGAAGTCTGTAAAGGGTGGCGAACACGATAGTCTGGTATGCTTATACTGGTATTTAATCGCATATTGTAATGGTCAGTCAAATACTGTAATACCGCTAAGAGATTTACAATGTATATCGGAGAACGAACAGAACCTTGTTAAATCCCGTGAGGAAACTGAAACTGCAGACGGTGAGGTTAAGGAGGGTCGTGCTATTGTTGAAACGATGCCTATTAAAAAGTCGTCTAACCCTTATAACAAGTTAAATGAAATGCGTGGAAAGTGGTTTCACGAACGCCTATCTAATGTTGATATTCTAAACGACGATGCCCTACATGTAGCACCTACGCACGACAGCAAAGATACTTTCTTTATGTTTGACCCGCCTTATGAGCAAGGTGGCGGGTATGGTATAGGAACAACAAACGAAGAGAACATATCGGGTAGTGGTAAGAAGAAGGAAAAGAAAGAGGCTGATGAAAACGACCGTCTTAGTGCTAAGGACGAAAAGGTATTCCCATTTCGTAAGTTCGTCCAGATGTGCGACGATTTGAAGGGTAAATGGATGGTGACTATTAACGGTAGTGTGCGTATCCTAAACGAGTTTAGAGATAAGAAGAATCCGGTGTATGGTGCTAAGTTATGGGTTAAGAATAAGGTTGGCAACTCTTGGCGGTTTGAAATAGTCTATGCAAACTATGAGTTTAAGGATAGTCTAAATGTGAAATCAGAAGAGTTTAAGGACGCACCAGAGTATATGGTGTTCTCCAATAAATCAGTAGTGCCTATTACATACAATAAGCGAACACTGCCACACCAAGATAATATAGATGGCGCAAAGGGTTTGCCTAAGGGTGCTATACTAAAACCAAAGGACGAATCCAAACCAGATAAAGAGGAGAAACCCCACCCTTGTGTTAAGAGTGCTAAGCGTAAAGCACCTATTGCTAATAGCGTATTACCTCTATTAGATGTTAATGAAGAGGTCGCAGAAGAAGCACCAGCACCTAAGGAAAAAAAGAGCCGTGCTAAGAAGACAGCAGAACCCGCTGTTGTCGCACAAGAACCCGTGAATGAGATAATACCTACACCAGAGCCAGTTGCAGAAGCCCCTAAGGCTAAACGCAAGTATGTGCGTAAGCCGAAGGTCGCTGAAGAACCAGCACTTGAGCCTTACCAAGAAGGGCAAGGTAGACCAAGATATAGAGGTGGGTATTATAGCCCTAATAGACCTATGTTCCATGGAGGCAAAGTCGCATATACACCCTCTGTTGGCTATGGCGGTTCTGAGTATGACAGTGGTTCTTGGTAAAATGGGCGTTTTTGGCGGTTCAGCCTTATCAACCCCTTAGGCAACTTCTTTACCGATACAAAATGACAAACATTTTTACCATTTTATATCGCTTTCTTACCTAAAGTAAGTAAATAACTATACCTAAGGCTTACTTAATAGTAAAAAAAATATTTTTTTTACTGGTAAATACATACATTTACTATAGGTAAGTAGAGTTTCTTACCAAAAGTAAGTATATTAAGCCTTTTGTAAAGAACCCAACCCAACTGCAAACCCCCGGTCTGTTAAAAAACTTACTTACCGGCTGATTTTTAATATCATACACAGTCATAAAAGATGCCACCCGCCAACGCCAACGCAAATACCCCGGTGCGTAAAGAAAGCGGAAACAAGACCCCAGTGTCCGACATAGAAATGACGGCGACCCAACCAGTTAAGCAGTGGCACGACGGCAACCCAGTATTTAGCCTTTACGAACGGTTAGGATTTAAACTTACAAGCGTAAGCCTCTACCCAGAAGCCCATAAGGAAACTGGTAAGATACGCAAGGCTTATCGCCCTATGGGAAAATGGAAAACAGAGGAAGACCGCATAGCCAACCTTAAGGCTGGAACGCATTATGCACTAATAACGGGTCAGAGAGGCGGTAATACCGTAATAGATATAGATGACCCAAATAACGAAAAGGCTAAGGAACTAATGGATTTAATGACCGAATGTAATATGGTCGCAAAGACCAATAAGGGTTTTCATTATGTATATAACTATACGCCCCGTATAAAGCAAACATCATGCGAACAGTTTAAGATAGATACACGCAACGACGGTGGTATTATATTTTGCCAACCAAGCCAGTTATGGCATAAGGGCGACTGCTTAGCCAAATACGAATGGATAAAAGAACCGATGGAAGACGCATTAGAAGATATGCCAGACGAGGTGCTTAACTATCTTAACCAACTAAGCCCATTATTTACCGGCGAACCAGAATATAACCAAACAAAAATAGCGTTTGCAACACCAGTAGAAGCACCTATAAATACTGTAATAGAAACGCCTACACCTACTCCTACGCCTACTACTCCAATAGTAGAGGAAGAACACGAACTGGTTAAAGTAGCAATGGCATTACCCGATACAGTGTTAAAGAACTACCAAGACTGGTTAGATATAGGTATTATATTTTATAACAAAAAACTAACCGTAGCAGACTGGGACAAAGTTAGTAAGCGACCTAACATAGGATACGAAGCGGGAGCGTGTGCAAAGAAGTGGGGTTCATTTACAGATAAACGGGCTAAGCAACTAACAGAGGCTACTTTATGGCACAAACTTAAGAAGGCAAACCCAGCCAAGTTTTACGAACTAATGGAAACCCGCAAGGATTTTCTAAACCTATTAGAACTGCTTAATAGTAATGATGTAGCCAAGTATTTTTATAACATATTACCCGATAAGTATATTTATAACGAGCATTTAGGCTGGTATAGCCTAAGCCCTAATAATACATGGTCGCATAGCGAAAAGCCAACGCCAAGCGGTATTAAGGGTGATATAAGTAATACCTTCCAGCAACTATGCTTAGATAGTAAGAAGGCTATACTAACACGCTACGCTAAGGACGCTGGGGCTACTGCAGACAAGGCGAAACACGAACAACTAAAAGAAGAATGCGATAATAAAGTAATCCTTATACACAAGGCTTACAAACAGTTAGGCGGAGCAGACTTCTGTAGCGGTGTTATTAGTTTTTTAGATACATACTACAACGACGTAGACTTAGAAACTAAGATGGATATGAACCCGCACCTTTTTGCCTTTAGCGACGGGTTATACGACCTAACGCAAGGTAAGTTTAGACCTATAACGCCAAGCGACTTTATTAGCACTACAACGGGCTACGAATACCCTAAGAAGAGCGATAAGGCGGTAAGAACTGCACTAATGAACTTCCTAAAGGGGTTGCACGAAGACGAGCCAACGACGGATTATTTACTAAAGATATTAGCCTCCGCACTATTAGGTTATAATAAGTTTGAAAAGTTTTATGTTTTTACGGGCAAGGGCGGAAACGGTAAGGGGGTAGTAGCAGACCTACTAAAAGAGGCTTTTGGAGGCTACTATTACCCAGCGGATGTATGTATATATACTAAGGTAAGGGAGCGGGTAGACCAACCTATACCAGCCTTAGTAGAAGGACGATGCAAACGCCTATGGATGTCCACAGAGCCAGAAACTAACGAAAAGTTGCAAGTAAGCGTTATTAAGAAGGTAAGCGGTGGCGACGCAGTAGAAGCCAGAACGCTACACAGTAAGCATATATACAAGAGCGTTCCAATGTATAAGCCGTTTATACAAGCAAACGATATACCCAAGTTAAGTAAGGTAGATGTAGGCTTACAGAGAAGAATGGACGTAGTTAAGTTCCCCCTTAACTTTGTGCCTAACCCTACTGCACCGCACGAACGCCAAGGCGACCCAGATATTAAGTATGTAAAGTGTAAGAGCATAGAATGGCGTAATGAGTTTATGCTACTACTAACGGAATACTACACCAAGCATATACATACGGCTAAGAGTATCGTAGTCCCAGATAGTGTTAAGAGTAATACAAGCGAATACATAGACGATAATAACCCACTAAAAGCGTGGCTTACTAAGTATTACGATATTACAAACAACGATAAGGATACTATAGGGGCAACGGAACTAAAGAATGCATATAGAGCGGATACGCATACAGAAAAGACCGACGATAGATGGTTTAAGCAGATGTTAAGTTTTAACGGCATAGAACACGGTAGGACTGGAACGGGTGCAGTTTATAAGGGTCTTAAGAGAAAGGCTGAAGATAGTATAATAGAGGACTAATGTAGGGTAATGTAAGGTAAATCGTATCTACCTATACACTATCCGGTTTTTAGAGGTCGCCTAAGGCTTAGTCTGCGATTTAGCCTACATCAGCCTACATTGTAAAATGGGTATATAAAATATATCTATTTTGTAATAGAATGGAAGACCACTGGATACAAGAATCCCATATCAAAGAAGGAGCATTAACTGCACAAGCCAAACGGGCTGGTATGCAACCTCTGGAATTCGCCCAGCATGTAATAGATAATCCAGAGCATTATACTGCTACTACTAAGCGTAGAGCCCATTTTGCCCTAAATATCCAGAAGCGTAAAGGGGGTAGTAAGCCTATCACCATTCCGTATCGTGATTTTCTAAAAGAACATAAAACTCTGCTCGGTGTTCTAAAGCACCCGACAAAGGCTGGATTAAATAACGAATATAAAGACCAATCCGCAGAACTGCAAAAAGTTATAGGTCTACGTGGAGGTTCTATACCAGAAAGCCGTGTAATATTAGGCGATATGGCACAAGCGACCTATAGCCCACAAGATGTAAAGCCTATTAATGGGTGGAATGTTGTATATAACAGCCCTACACTAAAGGCATATAAGAAGGGTGGTAATATTATTATAGCCGTGCGTGGCACTAACCCAAGCGATAAATATGATTTGGGGGCGGATGCCTCTATTGCAGTAAATAATCTTAAAAATACCCCACGATACAAAACCGATGTGGAACAAATCGTAAGGCTACGACAGCAATACCCAAACGATACTTTTTTTGCTGTCGGTCACTCTCTTGGGGGTGCGTTGGTTGATAATCTTATTAATGATGGACTTGTAAGCGAAGGTCTGTCGTTTAACCCAGCAGTAGAAAGCAAGTTCTATGGCGATACAAGAAATAAGCGTATATCCCATAAGGAAGACCCCTTATACCAGTTAATGACCCATAACGCCAAAGGCACAGAAGTAATAAATACGCCTTTGAATATACCGCAACCTAAATACACTGGTATATCTTGGCTGGATAATCTAACTAATAAAATCGCAAATAAACTAACACCATCGCCTATTACTTATGCTAATAGAAAGTTAAAGGCACATACAATAGATTCCATATTTGGTAGGGGTAAATGTGGCAAGACTAACGACTGCAAATGTGCCTCAGCGTTCAAGCAACAGTTAGAGGATGCTGGGCTTACATGTGCCGACTATCTATCCAAGGCACGTGCGGTTGCTAAGAAGGCTGGATATAACCCAAGTCTATTAGAGTTTTCTAATGACCCAGACCATAAACTAATGTATGCTTCTCCAGATGGTTCTGTAAGGCGGTTTGGTCGTGTATCATATGGTGATTTTATAATATGGTCGTATTTAGAGAGCGAAGGTATAGTGCCTAAAGGGACAGCAAGAAAGAAGCGTAGTGTTTTTCATAAGTCGCACGAGGCTATAACGGGCGACTGGCGTAATGATAAGTATTCGCCCAACCGCTTGGCTCTGCAGATACTTTGGTAAAAAAGTCCCCGGTGCGTTTGTTTCCCCAGTTTATCTTCTTTCCGGTAAGTAGAACAGAAGGATGCCACGCCCCAACGCCAACCGCACCCCGCTACAGAAGATGGATGCTCAACGCAGATACGCATGGTGTAGATACTACGAAGAGGCACGGACTAACCACGAAGATGCCCTAATGCATATTACCCGTATAAGAAGGGTAATAGCAAACGACCTACCCCAGCATATTAAGGTAGAGATGGAGGAGATGGCACACGCCCTAAGTAAGCCTTACGAATGCCCTATATGCTTAGACCTAATACCCAAGGGCGAACTGGATATTACAAACTGCGGACATAAATACTGCAAACGGTGTTTAACTACACTAAAAGCAACAACCCAGCCAAAGTGTGCGATGTGCCGAACGGAACTATGGGTAAAAACAAATAATAGCATAGAAGCAGAGTAATGCTATACTACGACCGCCTTAACTTTATAGGAGAACCTAAACAAGACAACTATGGTAAATATAGTTTTCTGGTTTATCTGCAAGATTATTTTAGGTGGTCTAAAAGGGGTAGAAAGCGTTTCCATTCTTTTTAACTAACACTTAACCAAACATACAGATTTAGTCTGGTATTTAAATACCGATATAAACCCGTATTTCTGTAGTATCTTATGGGATGCACCAAGTCTACGCCATCCGCCTACGAACCCAAGCGATTCTGTAGAGTTTTCGTCGCAGTCACAGTTAATACTTAATATATATTTGTATTTCCCAGATGACAGCACCTTATCAAGAAAATGCGTCACCTCATCATCCAACCAGTGCTGTAATACATCTTTAACAATAAGTAGGTCAGCCCCCTCCATTGTATCAGTTTCTAAGAGGCAGTTCTTAACTTCAAACGTCCAGAAACGACTTAAAGGCTTATAGTGTTTATTATGGCTATTTATTACCCCAGCATAACAGTCGTATCCAGTATATTTAACATCAGTCTTGTAATATATAAACTTACCGCAACGCCAGTCCCCACAACCTACATCAACTACGCTTTTAATACCTTGCTGTTCTATAAATCGTTTTAGGAATGCGATATAATCCTTATTAAACTCTATGCTACTACCTTCACCACTCTGACCCGGAAAATCGTTGCATATATCTTCACCCCAGCCGTTATACTCATATATGGCTTTAAATGTATCGGAGTGGTTCATTTTATACTTAATGTAAATATTTTTATTTACATTAAGTGTATAACGGGAGGAAGTGTTTTCTTGTTTGTTATAGACCATAACCTACCCACGTAAGATGCTCGGATAATCGGCTAAAGTTGTCATTGTTGGTATGGTCTTAACATCCAAAGGGATTACCCCATTATTACCCTTAGATAATATTTCTATTGTTTCTGTTTTTGCTGTCGCATATTCCGGGGCATTTGCACCAGTGACCCGGATGGGTTCATTGGCAACATTGTTTAGATGGTTATACCAGATAGACATATCTGGGGTCTTGCGATAGTGATAAAGGGGTGATTGATGACAAGAACAACAACAAGGATATGAAGAGTTCAGAGTTTCAAATATTGAAGATTGATTACTACCAGTAGCCATTCTTTTATATTAATCGTAGATATTTAGTTATTGTATATTTTTACATTAGGCGACTGGCAAGTCCAGCGTGTCCTCTGCGTCTTGCTCCACCGCTTGTAGCACCACCAGACTCAGCACCACCAGACTCAGCACCAGCACTCATCGCACCACCACTTCTGGCAGAGCCGAACTCCTTGCAACGCCCAAGGACGTTGCCAAGGCGGTGAAGGGCTGAGCGTCCGCCAACGATACGCATAAGGTTAGAGCGTGTTCCAGCATTAGACATAGGTGCGTTAATAACATCAGCCTCGTTAAGAACACCCTTAATGACACGGGAACTACCCTTAACGGTTTCAAAATAACCACTATTAGCAGTCACAATGTAAAGAGTGGCGTTCTGGACTTGGTTCTGCGACCAGTTCTGCACTGTGGCGTTGAACTGGAATGTGTAGTTTCCTACGACGGATGGTGCTTGTCCCTCTTGGAGGGTAATATCCTTAGATGGCTTTAGCACAAGGAAACCACCGCATAACTGCTGTTTGTATCCAAAGGCAGTTGATGCTTCGGGGTCTACACCATTGTAGTTCGCAGACTGCGTGTATCCAAGCCATGTATTATAATCCATCTCAAGACCATTCATTACTGACATTGTGTATAACTGCTCGGTCGTCATACTGGAAAGTAGACCGGAGAAGTTGTCAAAGTTGATAGAAATATTCGTGATGGGTAAATACCAATCGGCATCTGTTGACATATACTGCTGGGGTTTGCAGTAGATTAGGATTAGGTCTGGAATACAAGGTAAAGTGATTGTCTGGGACTGAACTGATGCCGTCTGCCCTAATGAGATGCCACTGCCAAGCATCTGGTTAGAAACATAGCGTGGGAACTCATAATAAGGGACGATTGACTTAGCGGGTAGAGGAATTGAAAGAGAAGGTGTTAGGAACTGCACGTTAAGGCGTGAGTCGGAGAAAGGAGAACCACCAGCATTTGAAACGCCACCGTTATACTGGACTGAACTTACAGCAACAAGGTTAGAGCAAGAACGGAGGACACGACCGACAGTGCTTGTCTGGCTGGGGCTTGTTAAGTTCATAACCAGCTGGATGTTCTGGACACCAAACATACCAGTATCCATTTCGTGAATATCGCTAAAGATAAAGGGGGACAGCACAAGTTTCTCAGTAGACCGCCACTTTACGAAAATGGGATAACCTCCAGCGGGAACGTCGCCAACGAGTGTCGCTTGGACTGGAACACCATACTCTACATTAACTGTCACACCACCAGAAGTGTATGTTGTAAGAGGGACTGAATTGTCAAGAACTACACCAGCGGGATTTGTGAAGAAGATATTACCCCACGCACCGTTGGGGATATTCTCACGGCTTGTAGATGACATATAATCGCCAAGAGGGTTGCGGATTGTTCCGAAAGCATCGTTATAGTTGGCATATGTGTCAAGCATAGTAGGGCATTGACGTTGGATACGGTTCTTATTATAATCCGTTAGGCGGAGGAGTTCGTGAAGAACATCACCCGTATTTGTAGTCACTGTAGCATCGTTAATCGTAGCAGACATTGTCTGGACGAGTGAATGGAGCGGAAAAGGGGCAAGGGCTACATCACGACCAATAACAACGCAAGGCTGGGCTGATGCAAAAGTATTGGGCAGTGCTAAGAACTGTAAGTAGCACGTAGACGACCAATCCACAGCACGGTCAATAAAAACTCCCTCTGAGGGGACTGTAATATTGTAAGTGTGCTGGGACGCTGTCTGCGATAATGCCGTATAAGGGGCGTTTGTAAGAGAAAGAGCACCTTTCTCAACCGCATACCGAGGCTGGGTCTGGACGATGCGGTCATCATACACACTTAACTTCTGGACTGCGTCGGTCATTTTATATTCTTATAGCATATTTAAAATCGTGCCATTTTTATATTTTTGTCTACTTCTTGCGGAACATCATTTTTATAGAAACGGATGAGAGGTTAAACATAGTAATCGGGTAGAGGGTATTATTGATACGATTTTTCCAGAACACTTGTATATCAATATTACGCAGTTCAGTTCTTGAACCCGTAAAGGATGATAGACGATATTCTCCAGTTGGTGTATAAGATAGGAAACCACGATAATCATCTGCACGTGTCATCGGGACGGATATATCCGTAATAATGGGCGTAAAGTTAGAGGTGGATTCAGTTGGTATATTATTATTACCTTCGCCGTAGGTTAGTGGTGTGCCGGTTTGTTCTGGGAAAATAGGAATCATAGTAGATGAAAACACTATGGATGAAATGGGCGACCATAGCGTAGACGTGCTTTCATATTCTTGTTCCGCTTCTATATATACAATAGGCGATGTGCCTATTGCTGGAGCATCCGCTGGAGTTTGAACAAAGGTATTTAGATTTTCAAACTTGCTGTAGTTGTTGCCGTTTGGAATAAATAGTATAAGGTTAGTGCGACCGGAACTTTCATTCCCTAAGAATATGTTTCTGAAGTTCGCAAACATACCAAACATATCTGTATTAAACCAGACGTTCATAAGTTCAGTTCCTCTTAACAGATTTGTTGCATAACTTGGTGAAGCCCCATACGACCACGCTTGTGTCGGTAATGGGGAAACATAGTTCGCTGGATTATTACTTGGAATGGTTGTATTATACTGGATTACATTACCACAGCAATATGAGTTTCCAAAAAGAGAAAATCTATATGTGCTTGGGTTATACCTTAGCACTGGTGGAGAGCCTTGTAATATGGGCTGATTTAGTGTTGTTCCCCCCAATGTAAGCCAGTATGCACTCCATTGTGCTTCTATTGACTTCGTGGGGTGGTATGTATCGGGGACTGCCAGTTCTGCCCCATTCCAAGCACTTTGGAAAGCCTCATTTACAAGGTCTACCCAATGACCATATGTATATACAAAATAGTAGCGTCCACGTAAATCTTGACCGCAAAACTCGCCATTTGATGCGACAGCATTAGGGGCATTGGGGATAGGTGCTCCAATGGTTTCTGGACGGTAATATACAAAGCGTTGTGCAGTGAATAGTTTGCTTTCATTAGTAGCCGTGGTAGGATTTACATAATATACCGTATATTCATATGTAATAGCATATGTTGTTAGATTAACGTCTGGCTGGGTGTCGTTAATATTGGGGATAAAAATAGGCAAATCCTTACCCGCACCGTCCATGGTAAAACGAATAATACTAAACATATACTTGCTAATATCGGATATTAGTGGGACTGAACGGGTTTCTTGAAAGCGAATGGGAGGGTCTTTATCTACGCCGTTAAGCACGTCTTTCACGTCATACGCATCGGCGATAATATCAGCATTATAGTAGACAATATCTGGCTCGTTTGAGTTGCCAACGCTTTCAACACTTGAACTATAGCGAAATGACATCTTCTTATATATACTAAGGATATATTTTTACAGTGTTTATTTGTGAAGTTTTAGATATGTCACGCCACTCACAAACTCATCTGGCGAAAGACCGACGGAAAGAACCATCTTTTTATACTCATCTATGGTCTTATCTTTGTAAAGCAGACGGACAGCACAGTGGCGACCACATGTATTAACGTCCGCCTTATCCTTTTGAAAATCATAGCCGTTATATATTACTTTATAATCACTCTCTTTCATTAGGCGGGTTAAAGTAGGTTGCTCTATATTTAGTTCTCTACGCTTTGCAGAACCAACCCATTTTAACTCTGTATCGGGGGCTTTCCCATAAGGGTCAAAAAACTCTATTTCATCTGGGCGCTTTATCATACATACCCAATGACCGTGATTTTCCGCAAATGTAGGATAAAGCATCATACATCTACCTTCCGAGTCAAAGCAATCATCAATGCTATTCATAGTTTCCAAATCTGGATATACGAATATCTTAGTAGGATGAGGGCTTAGTATCTTTTGTATATCACTATCGGATAGGGCATAGTCTATTACACGCTCTGTGGCTTCCACAGTATCTTCCATTACTAAATGTGCTCTACATTATTTCTATAGACATTATATAAATGTCAATCTCCCTACTACAAGTTCCAGCGGTTTCTGGTTCAATTGTAAGTGGTGGTGGAGGTAGTGGGGGTATTTCGTCTATACTTGCTGGTGGAAACACACTTACTGGTGGTGTATCATTTGTAGATGGAGAAAATATACAGATTACTTCTGTTGCTGGGACAAACGCCATTACCTTTACTGCAACTGGCGGAGGAGGTGGTGGAAGTTTAAATAATGTGACTGCTACAATAGGTTCTGGTATTATTGTCGGTGCTGTTGCTGGTGGAGTTCAACCCATAGCAACCGATTTAGTTGCTGGTGGGGGTATAGGCATTGACAGAAGTATTGTTAATAATGGTATTACGATTAATAATACTGGTGTTAAACAACTATCATTTAACTCTGCTCCATTTACTGGCGATGTAGCGATACGTGGTGATAATGGTATAGAGATTAATGTTATTGACCAATCAACAGTAGCATTTACAAATAGTGGTGTGGTCGGTTTAACTGATGGTAATACAATAGCGACTGGTATTATAACATTAGCGGGGCAAGGTTGCACTATTACGGCATCAACTGACCCAGAACCAGCAATCCTTATATCGGTATTACCACCAACAGCACCGACATCTATTACAAATGGCAACTCTGTATTATCAATTGACACTGGTGGTAATATAACGGCTGATA
>Ga0007866_1000293_pt1 | contig 14509 bp, 20 predicted proteins | sample CryBogCBH18Jul07_FD_71223 | JGI IMG/M metagenome (GOLD analysis project Ga0007866, IMG submission 71223) | Freshwater microbial communities from Crystal Bog, Wisconsin, USA - CBH18Jul07 | ecosystem: Environmental > Aquatic > Freshwater > Lake | place: Crystal Bog, Wisconsin, USA | collected... | reverse complement strand
TTTGCAGGTAAAAACGGAAGTGGCACAAGTCTACAGAAGACATAGTGCAGCCATGGATCTCCACGCTCTCTTCCTTCGCGAACGCCCCGACGGCACCAGCCTCTTCGACCTCTTCTTAACCGAGTGCCAGAAGTGGTACGACGAACCTGCACACACCTTCACCGAGATGCGAACACGCGACAACAAGAAGATCCGTGGCGATGTCTTTGAAGAGTTCTGCGTCAAGTATCTCAAGCATGTTCGCAAACTCAAGAACGTCTGGCTACTGAAAGACGTACCTGAAGAGCTGTTGACGAAGCTCAGCCTCAAACGCCCGGATGTCGGAATCGATATCGTGGCGGAGTCCGACGGTACGTATTACGCGATTCAGTGCAAGTACAAGAAGCACGTGAGTCACAAGAAAAATGTGGTGACGTGGAAGCAACTGTCCACGTTCTACGCGTTGGTGTTGCGGACAGGACCGTGGGCACAGTATATCGTGATGACGAACTGTGACTACTGTCGGCATATGGGGAAGAAGACTGCGAAGGATGTGTCGATTTGTTTGAAGACGTTTCAGAAGATCACACAGGAGCAGTGGGTTCAGATGTGTGAGTTGGAAGGGTCAGCGACTCATACGTCTCAATCCACTGATTCGCAAGTTGCACTAACATCTGAGCAGCTTCGCGCTGCTCGACTCGCGCGTTTCTCGCCTCAAGTCGCTGCTGCAGGTGGCGAACCCGCTCCCTGAGTCCACGTAGCTCTGCATCGTTTCCGTGCATTTGGTCGACACGTTGACGAGGATAATAATGCCAACCGTTTACTTCCCATTTCTTCTGAATACCCATCACCTCTTCAAGGGCCGCGAGATCCTTCTGCGCCTTGGCGAGTTGAACTTCAAGTGTAGGCATTTTTACTTTGTGTTGCGTTGTGGGGAGTGCAGTTCGTTTTCAGCGGTAACGACGAGCCGTGAGAGCCCTTGTGGATCGTGTGCTGCGGGTTCCGCGTCCGCGACGGCGCGTGCCTCCACTCTTCTTCGCTATCGCGGCATTGAGCTTCGCAATCCGCGCCTCCAGCTCTGCCTTCGTCGGCAACTTACGCAGATCCTTCACCCGGCTGTGGTACTCGTGGTGCTTCAAGATGGCCTCGGCCTCGTGCAGTTCCTTCTTGAGTGTCTCCAGTTTCTTGGGCATTTACTTTCTGCGCAAGGTTTTTCGGTGGCGGTGGCGGTGGCGACGGCTTCGGCCGCCTAACTTGCTCTCACTCTTCAATCTCGTCTGCACTACGTCAAGTTCTCTTTGTGCATCTGCGATTGCCCTGACTATGAAATTCAGTGATTCCTGAGTGTAGGCCTCTCCTGGCGATGTTAGAGCGCTGCGCTGGTTAGTGAGTGTGATTACTTTTGTTAACGCAGATGTTAATGATGCAAAGTCCGTTGGAGTCATAGACAGTCTTTGAGTTCGCGTAGTTGTAACTGTACCCAACACAGGTGAGCGTGTTGTAGTTGTAACTGAACTGGGTGAGGTATCGGCCATTAGTCTTTTACAAGGTAATCTTCACTGACTTGCCAGTGGATCCGCGTCCCTTCTTGGCTGGTTGCTGAACTACACTCGTCTTGATATCCCTCAGAAGCTCATCAATGCCTGGGGGCGGCCGGACCTGCTGCTGGGGAGCCTGAGGCGGAGGAGGCGGTGGAGGCGCCTGGGGGCGACGCTGCTGCTGGACGCCGATGCGAACCGGCTTATCCTGCGGTGGCTGCTTGGGTACCAGGTTGGGCGGCGGGGCTGGAGGCACGGACTGCTGCATGAAACTCATCAGACCCGCCAGTGGATTCGCAGCCTGTTGAGGAGGCGGGACACTCGCAGTTCCACGCATCTGCTGTGCCTGGTTCTGCATGGCTGCACCGGCCAACTGACGCGCGATATCCGGGTTCTGGCGCATGATATCCTGGATATTCGGAATCGGTGCCTTCTGTGCCATCTGATTGGTCAGGTGCACCATGTAGACCATCATGCAGACACGCAGCGGAATACGTACCAGCGGGTGCATCTTCATGTTCTCGCCATACAGGTCGTACAGCTCCTCGAAATCATCCTCCAGATCCACGACGTTCATCTGAGCCGCCTCGGACAGGCCATCGAGTTGCAAACCGAATGCCTTCACCATCGGTACATTCTTGGATCCCCACTCGGCAGCCGACATGCCTGTCACAAACCACTCGGAGAACTGCTTGATCGTGGAGTCCATCGACTTCTCACGCTTGATGAACTCAAGCTCCAGCTTCATCTCATCAAGAGGCGAATCAATGGTGAACCGCTTCCGCATCGGTACGCCCATCTTGCCGAGACGCTCAAACTTGCGCAGAAGATCATACTTCTCACGCAGCACGTGGTCGTCCGACACACGCATCGGCGCAGACGGTGTCATGTACGGCTCCGCGTTCAGATTGGCCATACCCCCCATATGTGTAGGACCCGTCTCCTCAAACGTCGGCACGAGACGCGGCCCCTGGGGCGGTGCGGGAGCTTCAATATCTGCAAAGTCCAGTGTGGGGAGGTCAACCGACTCAAGGTTGGTGACACCACCGCCCATGAGTTTGGGATTCACGAGGAGGTCCGTCTCCATTTACTTCTCCTTTGGGTCTGTTTATGAAGGTTGGAACGCGGTAAATAATCGAAGGGAGGAGTAATGGCTTCTACAGCCACCACCGCCGCAGCTCAAATTAAAGCCGCCGCCGACGCCAATGCCATCAAAACAGCTGCAAGGGCTGCGAAACTGGGGGACACCGGATTCAGGCCTCTTCCTCGTCCTCTTAAACCCTCACTCCCGGAACCCGGTGAACCGATGGGGACACCATCTAATCGCGGTGGCCGCAAGACCCGCCGCCGCTTCAAGAAGCACCGCCTCATGTCCCGGAAGTACTGCAAGAAGACGCCGTGTCGCCGCATGGGCTTCACTCAGCGGGCGAGTTGCCGTCCGTATAAGAACTGCTATCGGAAGTAGTTTACTGAGTATGCTCCAGACACCACAAGCCCTGTAGAAATGAATCCGCAAGATCATCCTTCTTCGGGTGTGCTGCGAAGTGTGCCTGATTCGCGAGAGGCACGAGTGCGCGAGCATGCGTTATGCCTGTCGTTTTGCGTCCTTTATAACTTGCAGTTGAATCATCCACTGTCACAATGTTCGACAGCTTGTGAGTCGCTGAAACCCCCTGTACGCGAAACCCCCGGCACGCAAAGTACATCTGGATCATCGCCTGGACTCCGAACATCCGCCGGTCCATCTGGTTCTCAACGCACACCAAGTCAGCCCCCTTCCAAGAAGCTGATCGCTGGTCGAGACTACGAATGAGAGCAGGTGCTAGATCCAGACAGGATCCAGACGATGCGGAGGAGATACACTTCTTCCACGTATTCTGCTTGAGGTGATTGTATACCAGCTTGACCATATCGGCCTTCTTGGTCGCATCCGACGTGAGCTTCAGCTCGGTCAGCTGAGCACGAAGTTGCTCAACGGTCTTCTTATTTAACTCCGTCTTTGTCACTTTCTTCTGCTTCTTTGGTACGTGACGCGCACACGCGAACGTCCCATCCGATGCATGTTCGTACCGTGCAGAGGTTGCACACTTGTGGCACTTGACGGCTCCCACTCCGGCCGACTCCCCAAGTACGTCAATGATGTTCCAATCAACGATGCGCACGTCGGATCGGTTGGTTCCGTTCAGGACGCAGTACGCAAGATTGCGCAGTCCGACATCGAACGACACAACCTTCATTGTTTGTTTGTCCCGATAAGTTGTAAATGCCGTGTGACTGTACATCGAACGTGCCTGTTCAACCGTTTCGCTTGAGCTGGGTTAAATACTCTACGCCGTCGCCTTCAGTAGCGACAGTAGTACCGTCTTCGAGTCCGCCTTCCCAAACGGTATCCCCCGCTTCGTCAGGATCTCCTGCAGCTCCTTCTTCGTCTTAGTCTCGAGTGTATCCGTGTCGAGCGGACCGGGTGGTCCATCCACCACCTCGGGAGCCGGAACCTTCTCCGACTGACCATCCTCCTCTTCAACTGACGCACGATCATCCTCTGTTTCAGGTGGCGGGGGTACAGGAGCATCCGCGGGACGAGGCGGCTGCAGTTGCTGCATGACTTCCGAAAACGCGCTGACAAGGCTGTTCATGTTCGTGAACAACTTCGTCTGCTGCCAGTAGAGCCACGCAACTACACCGACCAGGGCGAAAACCACAGTACCAATCAGAGCAACCGCGCCGATCATGGGATCAAAGGAAAGGGCTTCCATTTATGTTGACGCACGACGGGAATACTGTAAGTGGAACGAAGTAAATATCACCCACTAACAAATGTCGCGTATCCTCTACGTTCTGGCCGCCCTCCTTGTACTCGCCCTTCTTGTTTCACAGGCCTCGGCGGCTGCGAAGCCGGTTAAGCTTCCGCCCACGAGTCCGTCTGTGACGGGTGATCACCGGTTTACGACGCCCGCCGGGAACACCCTCCTTTATTGACATCTTGTCTGACCACTTACACAGCATGATCTCTGGCGCATGAATTTGGACTCGCCAATTCCCATCCCACTTTCTATCCACTATGTTTGCCCTGAATTCAGCAAGCGTGCCGGGGAGAACAATCCACCCGTCATACTCTTTGCTGCATAACAGCTCGGCAAACACCCTATTTCCAGCAGTAACCTGATGTGGTTCATCACCCCATTTGCCCATAAACGTAGCCGGAGCAATCCCATAACTATCCTTGAACTTTCGTAGCCAGTTCTTTGTGAGAAGATCCTTCGTGCGAGGATCATCTCGGTTTTCACGAAGGATTTCAGGGATGCTATCGCCTGTCATGACAAAGAGAGTGATTGGTTTCGTTGTTGCGTAGGAGGTTATCGTCTGTGGATTCTTCCTAGAGTACATTTCGGCGACCTTCTTGTCTCCGAAAAACGCAGGAACGTCCGGAGACGGAGCCTTTGCAACTCCGAGTGCTCCATCGCCGCGATAAACGGTTGACCCTTGTGGAATGGTAACCTTGCCACTGGCAGCTTCATCGAAGAATCTCTCGTATACCGAGGCGTCTACAAAATCCATTGTTGTAAGCTACGTAAATCTTCCAACCACCATACAATGCGAAAGTGGTTCAAGTACGGTCTGGTGTTTCTGGCACTGTGCCTGGTGGTCGCGTTCTTCTCTCGCGAACGAATGACGAACATGTATCCTTCATCGGAGGATCCCGAGAAGCCGGAGAAGCTCGAGAACCCGTACAATAACATCCTCTATACCCAGGGGGGTGACGACGTTTCCCCGGTATCGGGTCAGATTGGAAACGATCTGCCCATGGCGAACGCGTAGTCTAAAAGTCCTCGTCAAACCGCAACTCACTGCCCCCCATTGGACGCGAGTAATCGGAGACCTTCTTCTCGAAGAAGTTCGTCTTGCCTTCCAGCGAGATCAGATCCATGAAATCAAACGGATTCACAGTCTTGTAGATCTTCGGTGCGCCCAATTGGACGGCCAGACGATCGGCAACAAACTCAATGTACTGGCTCATGAGCTTCGCGTTCATGCCAATCAGCGAACAGGGGAGCGCATCGCAGATAAAGTCCTTCTCCAGTTCAACGGCCTCCTTGATGATGGTGTGGATAAGGGCTGCACTGCGCGGCTCCATCGTGTGGTACATATCGACCGCGAACTCAGTGTGAAGTCCCTCGTCACGAGAGATGAGCTCATTCGAGAACGTCAGCCCCGGCATGAGACCACGCTTCTTCAGCCAGTAGATCGAGCAGAATGCACCGGAGAAGAAGATCCCCTCCACACAGGCAAAGGCGATCAAGCGCGTCTGGAAGTCATCGGGGGACTCGATCCACTTCTGTGCCCACTGTGCCTTGTGTCCAATGCAGGGGATGGTGTTGATTCCGTCAAAGAGCTTCGCCTTCTCGGTCTCATCCTTCACGTAAGTGTCAATCAGAAGAGAGTACGTCTCCGAGTGAATGCCCTCCATCGCGTTCTGGAAGGAGTAGAACAGCTTGACCACCGGAGACGAAACCTCGCGCTGAAATCGAGTCGCCAGATTCTCCTGTACGATGCCATCCGATCCTGCGAAGAAGGCCAGGATGCGTCCAACGAAATGCTGCTCATCGGAGGTAAGCTTCGCCCAGTCAGCAATATCCTTCGTGAAGTCAATCTCGTCCGGAGTCCAGAAGACGGCGAGGGACTGCTTGTACTTGCGGTACAGGTGCTGCTCGGAAGCCTTGATCGGGAAGAGAGTGTAGGACGCCATTGTACTATACACACGGAAAGCGCCTAAACGAAAAGTTGTGGATGTAACACAATGAGTAGTACGTCAAATTTGCAGTCTCTGTTAACGTATGTACTACGTCCGTCGTATACATATTCGAACGGGGCATTCACAACCGTAGTGAACCTTTCAAACATTAATCGGCTGACCGCGAATACGGTTACCTATCAGGTTCTGTACGTTGGCGACAGCAGCAACAACGTGTATGTAGGCAGTAACGCCGGAAACGCTGCAGTGTATGCTACGGCATGTAACGCTGCATGCAACGTTGGACTTGGACTGTTGGCTGGAAACGGCGTTTCGAACTCATCGCTTTCTGAGTTCATCGGCTATTATTGTGGTCTGGGTACCTGCAACATAGTTGGATCGGTCATCATGGGAGGATATGCTGGGTACGATGGTTCGAATATCAGTAACTCGATCTTGATCGGAACGTCAAACTCGATGACGCTGACGGGCTCAACCCTGGGTGGTCTGAATGGAATCTCGAATACCATCAGCATCGGAGGAAACGCGGGTGGTACTGGAAACTCGAACCTCTACATCGGCACATCAACTGGCTGCAACATGACAGGAAACGGAAACATCTTCGTTGGTCATGGAATCTACTTGTCGAAGATCCCATCGTATACGTATCTCCCTTCGACATCCGGTTACGTTACAACCTCCTATACGGCCGCGGCGTCAAGTAACCTGTTCATTGGTCTCGGTGCCAGTAACATGTTGATCTCGGGGAATATGGCGAACGGACTCGTGTCGATTGGGACCACGGATACGACATCGTATTCAGTGGCCGGATTCGGAGCGATCAATACCTCTGCATGGGGTGGAACGATCACAAGCCCGGCTGGAAGTGGATACGGATTCCTGGCACTCGATGTTGCAGGATGGACACGCATTCGATCCGGATTAACGATCGCAACGGATCCGTATGCGCCTGGAGGAAACGGCAATATGTCCAATGCAAAATATGAACTGGATGTCAACGGACACTTCCGCGTCCAAGATGGGTATGGTCTTCTTACATACTCGAATTTCTACGGCGGTGTCTCGAGTAACATGCAGTTGCTCCTTTCGAATATCGGTACTGGAAGCACGACCGTGAATATCGGCACAGGTAGCAGCGTAGGTCTTCTCAATGTAAACGGCCCGGTCCAAACAACAGGGTGTTACACTGTGCGCGGCACAACTACAATTGCAGCCTCATTGACGATTACCCCCTATACAATGACTGCACCCGGGCTCGTACAGGTGACAGTTATTGACACCCAAACCTCGAACTACTATTCAACCTCAAGCATAGTAGCGACTACGCTACCCGCGAATTCAGCTGGGGGCACTGCAAACGCCTTTATAGTGAACGTCGCACCCACGTCTGCCAATAACCTCGTAGTGACCGTAGTGAATTCGGTGGTGACGATATCAAACACCGTGGCTTCCTCCCGTACCATTTCGTATAATATCACGGCGTTCCCTGTATCTTAAGCTTCTCTGTCATCTTGCGGATCGACACCGACGATACTCCCGATGCAGACGAGATCTCCGCCAACCGCCCACTCAACACATGCGCAACCACCCCCGCCACAATGGTCTTGGGTGTATGCTCCATCTCGGGTAATGTATTCAGCAACAGAAGAATCGCATCACGCTCCTTGTCACCAATCCCGAGGTCTGCACAGATCCGTTCGGCGATCCCCAATTGAGTGTTCAGAACCGAAGACACCTCACCATCGAATCGACTGAGTCCCTTGCACATGGCTCGAATCGAGACATTGAACAGACTTGCAATCTCCTCGTGGGTTCTGGTGGCATTGTGCTGACGACACGCAGTAAACACGGCACCCGCCATCAACGCGCGACGTGTTTCCCCGCGCGACTTTCGTGCATCCTCAATCTGCTTGAACAATGCACATGCATCGTGACTGATGGCCTTTGGGAGTCCAATGCGGGAACACGATGACTGGATCCCATCAAAGATACCCATCCACGAGCGTTCGCCGTGGCTCGAGAAAGACCAGGATGACAGTTTGGCGATTGTCTTGGCTTCTTCAGATTGTCCTGGAATCCTCCTTCGCATCATCATTGAACCGTAGGAAGAGTCGGGGAGAAGTTCGTTGGTGATACCACCCGTGCGGGAAGGGTCGTCTTCGGTGTTCGCGTAGATTCGCCACTCGGCACCTTCGTCCACAATGCTGCCGATAACCGTTCCACAATCGATACACACATGTTCGCCATCAGCGCACGTAGAATTAACATGGTCGCAGTTCATGCTGTTGAAGTTGAGTATTCATCCACCTTTTCGTTTTCTTGAATCGTCCACAAATTGAGTGTGATGGCAAGGGCTGCCACGACATGCAGGGAGGCATGGGATGTCATCTGACGACGGCGAGTGGATCCGAAGCAAAACGTGCCGTCTGCGTACCCCCAATGGTAGGCGATGAAACCATACAAACAGGATAAGATTCCCAACACGACTCCCCCGGCACGGGGTCGACCACGTTCATTGTGTATTGAACATACTTGAAAGTGCAACGGGATCATAGACCTGAGGGCGGTAATTCGTGAGCAAACTCGGGCGGCCACGGTTCATCTGCTGCTTTGACCAAGAGATTAGCAGGTAGTCATTGTTCACGGGCCACACTGCGAACCCAGATTCCGATAACACACCGATTAGGTACTCTCGCGCCTCTGTGATTTTGAAGAGGGGGTATCCAAAGACGAACTTCGGAACTTCGAAGATCGTGTACGGCGCATCCGGCGAATGAATGGCTTGTTTCTTGATTTGAGCATAGATCTGTGACAAAACAGGACGCATCGCGGACATACGCCGTTCTCGCTGATTCTCCTGCTCTTGGATGACGTCTCGGGCTTTCAGCATTGTTGTTCTTATCAACTAGAATGTTCAAGGCATTAGCACTCGGGGGAGGAGGTATTCGCGGCTTCCTGATTTTGGGGGCACTGAAGGCGGTGGAGGAGAAGCAGGGAAATCTGAACTTTCCTGATGGCGTATACGGTTGTTCGGTGGGTGCCGTGATCGCAACGGGTGTGGCGTTCGGGCTGTCGTACAAGCAAGCCGAGGAGGTCTGTATGAAGTACGTGAATACGTCGGCGTTTCTGCCCTCGTACCGTCACGCAACCATCCTTGCCTTCACACAGAAGAAGGGTCTGTTCACGATGGATTTAATGGAGGAGTTGTTTCTTCGCATCTTTGATTCGATGGGCATTGATCTCCGTGGAAAGATGATCTCCGATGCACCGCAGAAACTGTACCTACTCGCGTCCAACGTCACTACGCAGCGTCCAACACTGTTGACGGGGAACATTCCGCTCTTGGCGGCCATGAAGGCATCCTGTTGCCTCCCGTTCATCTACCATCCACAGGTCATTCACAATCAGTTATACCTGGACGGTGGCGTCTATGCGGAAAATATGTATGACGCGGTGCCGAAGGGTACGTTGGTGCTTGACATTGCGCATATCAAGCAGTCCATTTTCCCCTCAACATTGGAGTCCATCTCCGTCTTTGATATGGTCCGCACCCTCTGGGCTGGATTGAGGTCTGTTCGCGTTCACGCAGATGCCATCAACTTGAATATTGACGGAATCTACCTGTTGGACGAGTTGAAGGACGAGGATAAGAAGCGTATGATTGATGCCGGGTACACTCAGGCCTCACGCTTCCTCGCCAAGCGTCTTCCGAAGGAAGTTGAGAACATTGTCGGCAGTGACCACGCGATCGAAGTCGTAGACGCCAGTTGAGGTTTCAAGCTTGATCGTCGGGTATCCGTTGACTTCATATAGCGACGTCGTCTTCCGATCCTTGTCACCATCCACCTCAACTGGCTCGACGACAGTCGATCCGAACTTCGGGTTGGAGGCCAGGGCAGACTTGACCTTCTCCCATTCGGGCATCGCCTTCTTCGAGTGACCACACCAGGTTGTATAGAAAAAGTACAGCTTTGCAGTGTTGGCGGCCACGTCGCGCTTAGGACCCGCCTTCCACCAGAACCGATACACGAGCACCAGAATCAAGACGAGGGCGGCGGCTTCGATCCACATTGTTGAAGGAAGCGAGAAATTGTGCGTTGCTTTTCATGCCAGATTCGATATGCCTCTTGAGGCGTCACTCCCTCCTTGATCTGGATCCACGCAATATCCGTGGTCATGCGCTCTGGTTCATATGGGCGCGGTGAGATCGTCAACCAACGCCCATGAAAACGAACGGCCTTCATACTAAGTTAGATTCTCGGGTAAGGGGTAAATGGAAGTGCTAGGTAAGGTGGTACTTGCTATGGCGTTGAACTACGGTGTTCATTACGTTTCCATGACGGCTCATAACTGGATGTGTATTCCGCATACTCTTCAAGAGGTGACGAAGAGTTTGTTCACAACCGCGAGTCCTATGTGCTCGACACTCTTGGTCGTGGGTCAACATACGCAGACAGCGTATGCGTCGGCTGTGACGACAGGCGTTACAAGTTTGGTGGTGGATGCTCTGAAGGGTGCTGCTTAAGCCAGGCCGCCGCTCGGGAATCCAACCAGCCCGGCGCCGATACCGAAACCTGCACCCGTCCGCGCCGACGAGCCGACACTCGGCGCATACACGTCAAGGATCGCGAACGTCGCCGTCGCAACCAGGGCAATCATACCCACCTCCGACGCCTTGAGCGTCTTGCCAGGCAGGACATACGCAGCAATGGCCACCGCGAGACCCTCCAGGGCGTACTTCACAAGGCGCATCAGAAGATCACTCATATCCACACCAGACGACGTAGGCTTCGGCTTAGACTCCATTTGTTTGTAAGATACGAGTATTTTTTATGTGCCTGATGAAGACGGCATAGAAAAGCGGTATCCAACGATGGCCACCGCGGCAACCCAGATGACCCACCACGAAACGAATCCAGATACAAACCGCAGGATGATCCAGAACACAAGGGCGTGGACAAGGGCTGTGGTGATGTCGCCGTGGGCACTGTTCGGCAGGGAGAGCAGAACACCGGGCGTTAACAGAACGAAGAGGAGTGCGGTGGTGAGGAGGTCGTACATTTGTGAAAACGAAACATAAATTTAACTCGAGATAAGTAGGCATGAACGCTCGTAAACGTAATATGACAGATCACGAGTTCTGGGAGTGGTTTGAATCAAAGCTAACGACAACGGATACAGGATGTAGAGAATGGTCTGCATGTCGATTCGCACAGGGGTACGGCGTGGTACGGATATCAGGGAAGAACTTGAAGGCACATCGTGTGTCACTGGAACATGCTCTAGGTCGACCGATACGAGACGGGATGTTCGCACTTCATTCATGCAACAACCCACCATGTTGTAATCCAGATCATCTACGAGAGGGAACTAACCAAGATAACGTCGATGACAAACTACGCGCAGACCGTCAGCCACGCGGTGAGACAAACGGGAAGGCAAAGCTGACTCTCGAACAGGTGAATGAGATTCGACAGAACCCAAATGTAATCAGTCAGAGGCGTCTTGCCGAGATATACGGTGTACAGAAAGCATGCATTGCGAAGATACAGCGCGGAAAAACATGGAACTTACATGTAGACGTTTAATGTAACACAATGCCCCGCGAACCGTATACCCTTGCAAAGACTGAGGATGATGGAACAGTAGTAGACTTCCTTGATGAGGATCCGGAGATCCCGACGCAGAAGTATTGCATCATCTCTTTCCTCAGCCCGGAGAAGGTGATCAAGCAGAAGAATGAGTTCATGTTCGAGCGGTTCGTGGAGTGGATGGACTACGAGTGGAAAATCAAGGGCATGGAGAAGTTCATGGCCTTCCTTGCGTCCAAGTACAGCCTCAAGGTGGACGACCTGTTCAAGGATGCGCAGGAGTTCACGGCTGTTCACAATGCCGACGTGAAGAAGACGGACATCAAGGAGCAGTTCGCAGTGTTCCAGCTCAAGAACGAGAAGGATCTCCAGGAGCTCTACGACAACAAGGTGGAGTTCCAGACGAACATGCGCGGCGTCAAGGTGCGTCGTTGCTTTGCGTCGGTTGAGGAGACGCAGATGTTCGCCAAGGTGCTCCAGCGCCGTTACCCGAAGGACAATCTGTTCATTGGCAAGGTCGGCGCGTGGCTGCCGTGGGACCCCTCGGAGCACCTGATGCCCGAGGTGGAGTATGCCGAGAAGGAGCTCAACGAGCTGATGCGCAAGTACAAGGAGAACGAGGTGAACAAGGAGATGTTCTTCGCGGAGCAGCGCGACGATGCCATTAAGAAGCAGAAGGAGGAGAACGATCGTCGTCGCAAGGCCAACGCCGAGGAGAAGGCACTGGAGGACGCGGCACGTGAGCGCCCTAACCGCGCCAACACGGGTGGCGCGGCTCTTCTGGACGATGCATCCAAGCCCGTCCATCCAACAGAGGGGGTGCTCCGGGAGTGACGCAGTAAATTGTTGACAAGGAGTAATGGCTGAATTCAACAAGGAGGAATTCGAGAGTGAGCTTACTGCTGCGATCAACAAGCTCCAGGCCGGTGGGGGGAGACGGAAATCTAAAGGGGGTGCCGAGATGACAGACGCGCAGAAACAGGCTGCTATATCGCTAATACAGAGTGACCAGGAGTTGAAAGAGATTGCGATGCAAAAGGTGCTTGAAAAGGATCAAACTAAACTCGCTGCCCTAAATGAACGTTTCAATGCACGACTGCGAAAGCTTCTCATTGATCAGGGATTCAAAGAAGGCGACGCATTTGTAAAACGATTATCGAAGACTATGTCCGATGCACTGGAGGGAATCAACGAAGCAGGGCCACGAGGAGCCGAAAGTGTAAAGGCGTTTGTTAGCGCAATCGGGTCAGCGATCGAATCTGCATATCACGTATGTAAAGTACCCGCAGCACTTGCGGTTACTGCGGTAGGCGCATATACATTGGGTACACAGGTTGGGGAGGCGGGATCTCTGTCTGAGTTGGGGATGCAGTATATTAAGTGGGTTCAGGGCCTGGAGGGATTCGACGCTACTGTATTTACAGTAGGAGCAACTCTGTTTGCATCTCGAGTGGCAACAGATCTGCTCAAGGTTTGTAATAGGGCTGCGCAGCCGAGGGCAGCAGAACCCGCGGCGGCAGAACCCCCGGCCGCGGCCGCTGCTCTTGCTGATGACCCAGCTTCAGCAGCAGCGATAGAGGCGAGGCGTCGTAGGTTCTCCGCTCCCGGGATACAGATAGTAAGGCGTCCAGCTGGGCAAGGCCCAGCTGACGAAGGTGGTCGTCGTCGCACTAAGCGTCGCCGCCACCACCGGCACCGTCCTTCCGCACCCACACGGAAACGGCGTTCTTCTTCTGGACGGAACCGGGGCGGTAGTCGTTAGCTGCCAGAATCGCAGAATGAAACGGCTGGTTGTTCGCCCATAAACTTGAATCACACATCTTGAACGGCGGGTGATCTGCGGCCTTGTACCAGAACACCTGATCCTCCAACTTGTTCGAGTTCACGTTATTGCAAATGACCAGGCACTCGAAGTTCTCCGTGCACTGATCCATGAACGTACAGAACATCTCAAACGTAGGAAACATACCCGCGTAATTCTCGTAAATCCTACGACGATTACCTAGGATATTCTCGCGGAGAATGAAGACAAAGTCCACGTTGGTGCGCAGGTTCGGCGTGATACCCAGGGGATACTGCATGGTGATGATGGTCATCATATCAATGTGACGGCCGTTCATGAACACGTACCGCGTAGACTCCTCCTTGATCCACGATGCATCGTACAGACAGTCGTCCAGAATCAAGAAGGCGCGGGGGTCAATGTTGGACTGACCGCCGCCTCCGGTCTTTGATGTGTTGCGTTTCTGCTTCATGACCATTTGGCGCTTGATGACGTTCGTGACAATGTCGGGACTGTACTTGTCGTGAATGAACTTGGATGGAACCATGTGCTGGAAAAACTCGTTCGCCACCTCCGTGCCCGAGATGACAGTTCCAACAGGAAAGTCCTGCTGGGTATTGTAGAGAATATCACGAACCAAGAACGACTTCCCCGTGTCCTTCTTTCCGATGACCACGATCATCGGACTCTTGCGAGAATCAATCTCGCAACGGTCTTTCAGCATCCCAATATCGAACTTACGTAGCTGGAAGTTCATCTTGTTCTGACCGGTAGAAAGTGTTCCGCGTCTGCTTACGATGTTTCATTCCCCTGCCCTGAACACAATGGTGAAGGATTTGAGGACACAGGCGGTAGACATGAAGCT
>Ga0007866_1000291_pt1 | contig 14568 bp, 27 predicted proteins | sample CryBogCBH18Jul07_FD_71223 | JGI IMG/M metagenome (GOLD analysis project Ga0007866, IMG submission 71223) | Freshwater microbial communities from Crystal Bog, Wisconsin, USA - CBH18Jul07 | ecosystem: Environmental > Aquatic > Freshwater > Lake | place: Crystal Bog, Wisconsin, USA | collected... | reverse complement strand
CACCACTTAGAAGAAGATTTGAAAAAAGATTTGGTTGATAACTTATAATCCCTTATATTTGCACTATGAATGAAACAACTACATATAACAAAGATACTTTTGAAACCTCCGCAAAATTTCTCAAAGGTAAATCCATTGAACAAGAATTTTCAGATATTCTTATTCGTGAAGGTTATATTGTTGAAGATGCCACTCGTGAAGAAGATATGCTTCTTCATGTTGATATTTGGGCTACAACTGCTGCTGGAAAACGATTTGGTATTGATGTTAAAGGTATTAAGTTTGGTGACGAAAACAGAATTATCGTAGAACTTAAAAATCCTGTTGGTAATATCGGTTGGTTGTTTGGTAAACAATCTTTTGTAGCTTTTGAAACAGAAGATTATTTTATCTTAGTACAAAGGGATAAGTTATGTATATTGACAGCAAAATTATTAATTGACGAAACATTTTTAGTTGAGTCATACGATAGGATGCCTTTATACAAAAAACTTAACTTCAAGCAAAATAAATCTGAATTAGTAAAGTTAAAATTAATTGATGTTTTAACTATTGCTACAAAAACTTTCAGAAAAAATTTATTTGATTAATAACTTTAAATAACATATATTTGCATAACAAATAAAGAAGTATGGAATTAAGTTTTGAAGTAAAACAAAAAATAGATTCATTTATTAACCAATGTGAAAATTGGTTAATAAATGAAATTGAACCACCTTATCTAAAATTAGATGCAAAGTTTGGTGCAGTAAAAAAATATTTATCATCAAAAGATTTTTATGATAGGGAAATTGATTTTGAAACCTTTGAAAAAGTAGATAGAAATAAACTTTTTGAAGATTTTAAAAAAGATAATCCTACTTTTGATGAAAAATCTGATGATTATTACTTATGGAGTAAATGGGATAAGTTTAGAGAAGAAAACGAAATTACTACTATTTGTAAAAAATATCATAAAAATAATGATAATTTTGATTATGACCTTTGCGATGAAGAAAATTATCTTATTCCCGAATATGTTGTAATTCATTTACATTTAGATTATAATGAAGGAAACATTTTCCTAAAAATAGGGGATGAATATGATTATTAATTTGGTTATTAAGTTTAAATATAGTATATTTGCATAGTAAATAAAAAAAATGAATACACAATTACTTTCACCCGAAACAAAAATAAAACTTGATAGTTTTATAGAATTAGTTGAACAATTTGAAGCTGACGAAACAGATACTTTTTCAATCAAACCTTCTTTAATTGCACAATATTTAGAAGAAAAAGGTTTTGAACACGAAGATACTGATTATGAATGTGATTGTGGAGAAGTGATTACTTTGAAGTTTCAAAAATCAAATCCAGCTTTTATTTCTTATCATGAAAGAAATGATGATTATGATGAAGATGAAGAAAATGAAGAAGAAGAAAATGAAGAAGAAGATGATGAACCCGAATATTTTTTAGTTAATCTATGTATTGGCTATATGAATAGTGTATGTTGGCTTAATACAGAAGAATATTAATTTGGTTATTAAGTTTAAAAGTCGTATATTTACATAGTAAATAATTATTAATAATAAAACAAAAAAAATGAGTAACGAAGTAAAAGTAGTTCAACCTCATAATGGGGTACAAAGCACAATCGTAGTAAGTAACACCGACTTAGTAACTACTATGGTAGTTAAGTTGATGAAAAAATTAAAAGCAGATTTGCTTATGTTAGGAGAAAAACGAGTTGAACTTGAAAAATCTATCTTAACAGCACCTACCGAAAAAGCGATTGATATTGCAAGAGTTTTGGTAGATACAGATGCAAACTTAATTGCTTGGAAAAATTTGCTAAAAGCAATGAACCCAAAAACTGATTTTGAAATCAATTTAAGGGAGAAAGATATTGAAAGATATATCAGTAGATGTATTGACTTTTCAAAAGAAGAAGTATCAGAAATTGAGTTTGAAATTACAACACTACAATTTGATTTTGTTTCAAAAAATGATAGAAGAACAGCACCTTACTTCTATAATGTGTCAATCGGTGACCTTAGCAAAAACGAATTTCCTGTTCAAATTGACTTTAAAATGGAAGTTGATAAAACAGAATTGAATAAGGTTAAAAAAGAAATTGCTAAACTTGAAAGAAAAATCAATAATAGACAAGCGATTCAAGATGAAGCAACTGCCGCAATTACAGAAGCTACTATTGCTAACAATCCAGATTTGAAATTTCTTGCAGGAATTGGTATTGACGAGCAAAACTTGTTAAGCTACTAAAAAAAAATTTTTTTTTTCTTAGTGGGGTTTTAATTACCTCACTAAGAAAAAATTTTTTTTATCCCTACCCTCAAAAAAATATTTTTTTTTTCACATAGGTACAAAAGTCTATTAAAATAATAGACATAACGATAGTCTACTATTTTAGTAGGTAATAGATATATTCTACCTATTTTATAGACAATAGATTATTACCCACCTTTTTAGGGGTGGTATATGATAAGGGCAATATAAGAAGCAAAAGAAAGAGAAAAAAAATTAAGAAAAAAATTGTTTATTAACTTTCAGTTGCTTATCTTTGCACTCAAATAAATAAAGTATGTCAAAGAATAAATCATATTTAGGGCTTATAATACTATATAGTATAGTACAATATAGTATATTGTTTTTACCTATATCTATTATGTATAAGGGTTTAATTTGGGGTTTTGATGGCTTATTATTTATAGGTATATCTTATTTAATGGCTGTAAAAAAATAATTTGGTTAATAACTTTATATACCTTATATTTGCATCAACAAAAACATAGAGAGTATGAAACCTTATATGGACTTAAATGGAAAAGGAAAGTGGGCAAATTTTTGGGGGGATAAAGTTCTTAAAAAGTTCAAGAAGATTTTTAAGAAGTCGGAAAGACAAAAAGCAAAAAAAGAAATAAAAAATAAATTTTGCTAGTAAAAAAAATTATCGTATATTTGTAATAACAAAAAAGGATAATAAAAGATACCAAAAAAAAGATTTGGTGGATAACAAAAAAGTTCTTATATTTGCATAGTAAATAAGTAGTAAGGAAAATAAAAAATACTGAATTTAAAAAAAATAAAAAAAGATTTGGTAGATAAATAAAAACTCCTTATATTTGCATAACAATTTTAATTATTAACGTTTAAAAAAAAACAAAAAATGGCAAAAGAGAAAGCAAAAAGTGCAGTAGTAGTTACTCCGAAAGTAGCTAAAATTACAAAAAGTGACATTACCAATGCGATATTGGCACAATCACTAGAAACAAAAGTAGATTTGTTAAGTGTAACAGCAATTCCATCTAATTTGGAAAAATTTACAAAAGATGATTTAATATCTATTGTAAAAGTAGCAAACCCTAAGTTTGAAGTTTTGAAGAAAACTACAAAGGGTGAAATTATTCCTGCAATTATCAAAGCAGAAGAAAAGAATTTTGCAGCTATGGTTGATGTTGTTTTTACAGAAGCTACATTAATGAAATTGACAAAAGATGTTCTTGAAGCAATTGTAGCAGCAATTAAAGTTCTTTCTACTGAAACAGAAGAAACCCCTGCTACTCCTACCGATGCTACGATTTTAGTAGAAAATGTAGAAGTTATTGCAGAACAAACAGAAGCAGAACAAACAGAAGCCTAATAACTTCTAAGAAACAAAGACTATTAAAAAAATATAGTCTTTGTTTCTCTTTGTTTAATAAAATCTTCATAAAGATTTTTATATTCATCTAACACATTATCTTTTTTGATATATCTATTGTAATAACTACATAATGGTCTTAAATTAGTATAATGAGAAAGTTTTAATAATTCTTCTTCATTAATTGCTATTGAAAGTGGTAAAATGTGGTCTATATCCCAAGTTATGTTTGGTTGATATAAATTATCTTTTGGATTACCTTTATTTTCCCAATTCATCCAATCGGAAAATTGATTTTGTAAATGTTCTTTGAAATGTTCTATTGAACAACCTAATATATTAGTAGTTTTTGTATTTTTCTTAAAATTATTATATTTTAGACTTTCTCTAATTAAAGAACTTATATTTTGATGTAAATTATACAAAGTATCTGTTTGCATACGATTCTTTTTATATTCTCTCATATAAACTTTTTTATTTTCTTTTTGTTCCTTAGTAGGTTTTTTAGATAATATAATTTCTTTGTTCTTTAAGTATTGTTTTTTATTATATTCAGAAGATTTATCTTTATTTTTTTCAAACCAATTTTTGTTATATTCTTTTCTTTTTAATTTTTGTTCTTCTGTTTTTTGTTTCTTTTTATGTTTATTTGCTTCATAATATAATTTTTTCTTTAATTTATCTTCTTCTGTATATTCTTTTTTTGGCATATTAAATTAATTTTTCTTTAATGTATATATTAAAAACTAAAAAAGTTAAACTACCTCTGATTCCTCCAGCTATTTAATAAGCCGCCCGTCTTAATTGACATAGCAAAGATAAGGGTTTTTAAGTTACTAAACAAATAAAAAAAGATTTGTTTAAGAACTTTAATACCTGTATATTTGCAGTATGAAAAAGGTACTAACATTTATAGGCTTAATGATTACATTTGTATCAAGTATGATTATACTATGTATATCTATTATATCTATGTTTATAGATGATTTATATAGTAATAAAACATATCATCATTATTTATTAGGTTCAATGATAATGATAGTATCTTTTTATAGTTGTGTAAAAACTTTAAAAAGTTTGAATAAAGATTTGGAAGCTAACTTTTAATCCCTTATATTTGCATCAAATAAATAAGTATGACACTAATAGAAGTACAACAAGAAGCAGAAAGAATATGGGAAAATAATAGTCCATCTGAAATTTCTTCTTTTAATCAAGAAAAAAATTCTTTTGTAGAAGCATTTGTTGAAGGATATAAATTTGGTAAGTTTGAAACTAAAAGTAATTTACTTTCTAAATTACTTTCTAATGATGAAAGTGAACACCCTAAGATTTTAAAAAATCTTATAAAAGAATTATTTAACAAACCCGATTCTTATGTAGATTGTGTTAAAGATATTCAAGTTGTTGAACATATTGAATTTACTTTTTCTATAAGGGAGTTTTGTGAATTGATTGATTTATCACTTACTGAAATTTAATTTGGTACATAAGTTTTAATCCCTTATATTTGCAGTATGAGTAATAAAATAATAGTTAATGAGATTTTTCCTAGATTAGAGAAGTTTCAAATAGAGTTACCTAATGAACATAATGTTGCAATAGTTCATTTAGCACTTGAAGAAAATGGTTCTCAAAAATATGATGTTTTTGGAATGGATGGTAATTTATTAATTGAAAATTTAGTATTGCCCCCTTTTATTGACGATGAAGAAAATGATTTATATGAAAAATATGAATGGTTTATTCCTTATTATGAAGCTATTTGTGTGTATGCTGATACTAATGGAATGGGGTTAGAATGGTAAAAGATTTGGTAATTAAATTGTAAACACTTATATTTGCATTATGTTAGAACAAAAAGTATTAATAACATCATCTGAAAAACAAATTAGCGACCTTATTGATAATGGTTGGGTTGTAAAGAATGTTGTTGCTCAACACGTTTCAATATCTACAAGTAGTAGTTATTCTAAACAAATAAAAGGAGATTTTTTAATTGTATTTGAACGTGAAAAATCTTAAAAAAAGATTTGGTTGATAACTTAAAACGCTGTATATTTGCAGTATAAATAAAAAAAGTAAAATTATGATTAATTCAATTAAACAGTTTTTCGCTGACTTAAAAGCGACCTCAAAGTACATTTGGTATTTAGTTAAGTTCATACTCTATGTATTAGGAATATGGATAAGTTTTGCACTATTAAATATGGCAAGTACATTAGCTTTTGTATTAGGTGTTTTGATATTTGCTTCGGTGGTTATTATTTGTGCAATTCGCACTAAGAGAGTAATCATAAATTGGTTTAATAAAAACTAAAAAAGATTTGGTTGGTAACTTTAAACCCTGTATATTTGCAGTATCAAATAACAAATAAAGTTCTTTCAAATTAGGCTATCAAAAATTAACATATAGCATCAAATGTTCCGTATTGGAACGACTACTTAATTGTAGTTAATTAACAAAAATTTTTCAAAAATGAAAAAAATGTTTAATGTAATGGCATTGTTTATGCTAAGTATCGTGTTCTTAACAAGTTGTTCACGAATTTCGCCCACAGAAGTAGGGTTTAAAATTGAAAATGCTGGAGATTATCGAGGGATTGATAGTTTACCACTTTTGACAGGTTGGCAATTTTATATGCCAGGATTTAGTTACATTGTAACTATGCCTTCAACACAGGAACACGTTGCTTGGGTTGAAAGTGCAACAGAAGGTAATCCAACAGATGAAAGTATTACAGTAGCTTGTAGTGGTGGTGCTGGATTTAAAATGGATGTAGGTTTAAATTATCGTATTATTCCTAATAAAGCATCTAAGATTTATCTAAAATATAAAACAGATAATCTAAATTCAATTACTCAAACTTATATAAGAAATATCGTAAGAGGGTCTATGCAAGACGTATCTGGAACTCTAACAGTAGATAGTATATTATATAATTTACCTGCTTATGAACATACTGTAAGGGATGTTTTGACTAAGCGACTTGAAGCAGAAGGTTTTGCAGTAGATAATTTTAATATATTAAAGCAACCTACACCAACTAATGCAGATTTAGCAAATTCTATTAATCAGAAAATTAAAGCTAAACAGGATGCAGAACGTAGTGTTACTGAATTACAAAAAAGTATAGCAGAAGCAAATAAACGTGTAGCAGATGCAAGGGGAGATAGTGCGGCAAAAGTTATTAGGGCTTTGGCAGATGCAAAAGAAATAGCAGTTAAGCAAGAGGCATTAAAAAATTCACCCCAATATATAGAACTGATTCGAGCAGAAAAATGGAATGGTGTTTATCCAACCACAATGTTAGGTGGTGGTGCAACGACCTTACTTAATTTAAAGTAAAATAGTTTTCAAATAAAAAAACTCTACACTTTTTTAGTGTAGAGTTTTTTTATTTGAAAACTTTTTCGTATATTTGAATAAATATATTTTTATATGGAAATAAATAAATATCAACAAAAAGTTTTATTAGAAATGCTTAAAAGCAGGTCTAAAGAAGAACAACACATAATTGATAAACTTACTCAAACAATTACTCATAACGAAACTTGGGCAATGCCTATTGCTAAAAATACAGGAGATGAAAGAATCATTAAAGGTATGTATGAAGTTGTAAGGGATGCCAAAAGGGATATTGAAATCAATAAAAATGATTTAGAACAAATAAAAGACCTTATGGAAAAAATAAAAAATTTGGTGGTTAATTAATTTAGCTGTATATTTGTAAAAATATATAAGTAAAATGAATTTAATTAACATCTTAACACACAGACACCCCACAATAGATATTGATTGTCTAATGACTACTATTAACAAAAATCTTAAACAAGTTGAAGATAAGTTACATAATGAAGGGAAACCAATGCCTAATGGTTTGAGAACTGAATTAAACAAAATACTAATTGCTCAAATTATAGAAGATTATAATTTTGAAGTAAATAGTTTAGAAAGATAATTTGGTGGATAACATTATTTAATGTATATTTGCTTTATAAAATAATAATAATTATGATTTCAAAAGAAAGATTACATGCTGTTAGTATCGTCTTAATAAATGACGAAGGAAAAATTTTAGGCGTTTCAAGAAAGCATGACCATACAGATATGGGTCTGGTGGGGGGTAAAGTTGACCCCGAAGATAATTTTGATTTAATCGCTGCCGCTATTAGAGAAGCAAAAGAAGAAACAGGTTTAGATATTCACGACCTTGAAGTTATTTACGCTTCTCATTGGGGTAATAGGATGCAATGGACTTTCTTAGCAAAGTGGACTGGCGAAATTCATACAGACGAACCCCACGTTGTAAAATGGATTGATACAAAAACTTTAATGCAAGGTAGCTTTAAAGAATACAATCTTGAAGTTTTAGCAAGTCTAAATGAAATTGGAATTAATATAAAATAAGTAAAAACGCCCCCTAAAGGGCGTTTTTTATTAACTATTATAAAAAAATAAAAGACAACCTACTTCTGATTCCTCCAGATGTTTTATTATCCGCCTGTCTTAAATTGACACAGCAAAGATACACCTTTTTAAGTTACCCACCAAATATATTTTTAGAAAAAAGATTTGTTTATTAACTTTAATAGCTGTATATTTGCATCAACAAAAAAGTAAAGTATGATAGAGTTAATTAAATGGTGTTTTCGTGATAGTAGTAGTGGCATTTGTACTATCATTGTAATTGCAGTTATTTTTGGTGGTATTGTAGAAATAATAAAAGCATTTAGAAAATAGTTTTGGTAAATAACTTAAAATCCCGTATCTTTGAATCTCTAATTAAATAACTTAAAAAGTAAAAAGACATGAAATTAAAAGTAAAGTTAAACCCTCTAGTAGAGGCAAGTATTAAGTTAATACCTTCAAAGGTAGAAGCACCCAACCATCAAACTCTTATGGCAGTTATTGATGCGTTTATTGAAGAAAATCCCGACAAGGAAGTTCTGTACAATTGTGCAAAAGTCAATCGTAAAAGAATTGACGAAGATAATGTAACCCCTGCTAAATGGACTGCACAAATCTACGCTATTGATGTTGAATTGTTGGAAGACCTTTTTGTTCGCCAAAATCCTCGTTCATTTGAAATTTCTTTTAAACCATTGAAACCTATTGTGCATAAACCAAAAACACAAAGGAAACCTAAAATGGTTCAAGAAAAAGTAGAAATTAGTAATTCTGCTGAAACTACACAAAGTGCATTAGTGTAAAAAATAAAAGCAAAGGTAAGATTAATTTCTTACTTTTGCTTTAAATATGTAGGTAAATTTTGTTAGGTGTAAAAGCTATACATCTAAGGGCAATTGCAATGGTTTTGAGGTGCATCGAGAAATTATTGTTTGGGTTCGATTCCCAATACCTACTCAAATTAAATTTGTTTGTTAAGTTTAAATCACTTATATTTGCAGTATGGAAAAAGAAATAGATGTTAATAGTTTAGAAGTTAAAAAATGGGCTATATTTGCGGGTTTAGGCGGAGGTATTAATTCAGTATGTTTTCATGAATTTCTTGAAACTTCATACGCAGATGCTATACAATATGCTTATCAATTAGCTGAACAAGACTATGAAAGTTATGTAGGTATGTATGGGCTTCGTGAACTTTCTACAATAATGGAAGAAGATGATGTAGATGAAGAAGAAGCACAAAATATCTATAATGAAGAACGTGAAAGTTGGATAAGTTATTATGTTCAAGAATACGATTCTAAAAAACATTCACAATACGAAGAATAAATTTGGGTAGTAAAATAAAAACCCTTATATTTGCATAACAATAAAAAATAAAAAAATGAAAAAAATCTTTAGTTCAATTTTAGTAGTAATGGCATTAATGAGTTGCCATTCTTCGGGGCAAAACAACGTAACAGTTGTACCTAGTCAAAGTTATGCACAGAATGTTCCTAGTAACATTCAAGTACAAACTAATAATATTCCCGGTTTTAATGTTCAAGCATTTGCCAACTTAGTAAGAACAACCGCAAATCCACAAGTGTTAGAGCAACAAATCAATGACCCTAATTCGGGTATTAATACCCTCGATTTAGATAATGATGGTAATGTTGATTATCTAAAAATTGTAGAACGTGCAAATCAACTTGTTGTTATTGACGAAACAAAAACAAGTCAAGTAACAATCGCTACACTAAATATTACTCCTAGTGGTGATGTTAATGTTAATGGTGTGCCAACTTATTGTGGACAAAATTATTATTATCATAATCATTATTCGCTAACAGATGCTATTTTATTAAGTTATTTGTTAAGACCTCACCCTTATTATATACCTAGATACCATTATGGATATTATCCATCATATTATCATAGAACAAGTGTAGTTTATACAAGAACAAGAATTATTTCCAGTCCTGCTTATAGAAGTACATACAGAACAACTACAAGTTATAGTAGACCTACTACAAGTTATAGTAGACCTTCTGTTCCTGCAAGAACAAGTATATCTAGTCCTACTACATCACAAAGGTCTTTTACTGCAAGAAGTTCATCAACTCCTGTAAGGTCGGGTGGTTTTGGTTCAAGTAGTTCAAGTTCAAGAAGTTCATCATTTAGTTCAAGTAGTTCAAGTTCAAGAAGTTCATTTGGTTCAAGTCGTTCATCATTTGGTGGGGGTGGAAGGCGAAGATAATAAAATTATAAAAAAGTGTTCCACGTGGAACACTTTTTTTATTTAAAATAAATTTGTTTATTAACTAATTTTTCCTTATCTTTGTAAAAAGAAAAAAACATAAAAAAATGAATATTATTAAAAAGAAAGTCGGGTGCATTATCGCAAGACTTCAAACTCCTTTTCTAACAGAAGGACATCAACACATCATTAATTTAGCAAAAAATAACTCTGATAAATTAGTAGTTATTATAGGTGTAGCACCTACAATGATTGCAACTGATAACCCACTTACTTACGATATGCGTAAAGATATGGTTATTGGTTTGTATCCAGAAGCAGATATTTTTCCGCTAAGAGATACTCCAGATGATTTGATTTGGAGTAATGAATTGGATAAAGTACTTTTGCCTTATGATAAAGAAGATATTACTATCTATGGTGGGCGTGATTCATTCATTCCATATTACTTAGGAAAGTATAAAACTTTGGATATTGGGAAAACTCCTTATGACAATATCAATGCTACTTCATACAGAAATAGTTTGAAGGATTACAAAAACTTCAATAATGTTGTAGATGCTTTAGTGCCTAAAAATTTATTAATAGGTGTTCAAAAAGATTTGTTGGATTTTTGTTTTAGATGTGGTGTTATTTGGGCTTCACAAAATAAATTTCCTGTTGCGTTTGCTACTGTTGATATTGGTACAGTAAGAGTAAATAAGGGAGTGGCTGAAATTTTGTTAGGTAGAAAATACAAACAAAATGTTTGGGTAATTGTTGGTGGATTTGTCGACCCGACTGACGAAAATTATAGATTTGCTGCAAGTCGTGAATTGGGCGAAGAAATTAAAGGAATTAAAACAACTGAATTAAAGTTTGTTGATTCTGTAAAAATTGACGATTGGCGTTATAGAAAAACTGCTGATAAAATTATTACTAATTTGTTTATTTGCCGTTGGATTGAGGGCGAACCAATTGGTGCAGATGATTTGGAAGAAGCAAAGTTTTTCACATTTGAACAAGCGGTTGATGTGGTTGGAGACCATCACAAACCATTGTTAAGATTGATTGAAAACAATTTGGATTTGCTTGGAATTAAAAATTTCGGTTATTAATAAAAAAGAAAAAGTGTTCCACGTGGAACACTTTTTTATTTGGTTAGTAAGTTTATTTGTTGTATATTTGTAAAAATAAAAAGTATGAGTGACTTGAATTTAACAGTAGCAATAGCATATACAGTACATTCTTCTGATAGTGAGGTTCGTTCTTCTGATAAAGGTGTATATAAAGATATATCTATTGCAAATCAAAGAGCAATAGGTTCGGGTTGGTGGGGTTCTAATGGTGAAGTAAGACTACTTGAAGATATTTTTGAGGATGAAAAAGGAAGATTATATCAAGTAAAATTTTTAGGTTATCCAACTAATGAAGATGAAGAACATAAGAAAAATTTGTTGGAATCTATCAAATCTAAATTAACTGATGAAGAATTAAACTTTATTAATAAAAATAAAATTGTTTAGTAACTTTAAATGTAGTATATTTGCAGTATGAAAAATTTATTAATAGAAGTTAATCAAGAAGATTTAGTAGTTTGTGATAATCCTAATTGTGATTATAAAGTACCTTTGACAGAAGAAAATAAGAATGAATTAATAAGTTACTTAAATGTACCTTGCCCTAAATGTGGGGAAAATTTATTAACTGAACAAGATTTTATTCAATCTGAAAAAGTTATGGCTGTAATTAATTGGCTAAATAAATACTTTAGTTGGTTAAACTATATTTTCTTTTGGCAAAAGAAAACAACTACGAATGTTCACGTTCATAACGGAATTAATATCAAAAAATAAATTTGTTTATTAATTAATTTTTTCGTATCTTTGTTTTAACAAAAAAATAAATAAAATTATGAATTTAATGGAAAATTATAGGCGTAAGAATCACAAAACTCCTCGTTTAGTGATTGCAGATGCTTACACAATTGGTTCAAATCCATTTGAAAGCGAACAAGCAAAAGACCAATCAGTTTATTACATAACTGCAAGAAAGTTTTTAGAAACAATTAACCCTAATCTTTATACAAAAGAAGATAGTCGTTATATGTTTACAGGGTTGGCTCGTATCATAGATTATCTTTTATATGAACCTATCACAATGGAAGAAATTTTAGAAACTGATAAGTTTTTAGAATTACAAAAAGTGACCTTAAATGGTTTAGCAAAGTTTGAATATCCTCGTGAACTTTGGGTAAGTATAGTTGAAAATTATGGTGGTCGTATTCCTATTAAAATTATTGGTTTGCCAGAAGGTTCTGTTTTTTACCCACACGAACCTATCATAGAAATTAAAAATACTGTAAAAGGTTTTGGAGTTTTGGCGGCTTGGTTTGAAAGTACACTCTTAAAAGTTTGGGCTTCAATAGAAATGACTACACAATTAGAACATTGGGTTTTATATTACAAAAATTTAATTGATTCTATTTATAAAGATTCAATTTCAAAAGAACAAATGGATTTCTTTGCTCGTGGAATGTTACACAACTTTGGTTGTCGTGCAGGTATGACACCACAAGAATCCGAATGGCTTGGTGAACAAGCATTATATAGTTTTTCGGGAACTGATACCTTTAGTGGTGCTTATCAATTTTGGAAAAATGCCGGTGAAGAAGGTGGACATTCTTTTTCTGTTAGTGCTTTAGCACACAGAAATATTCAAAGTTATGACAAAGAATTTGATTGCTTTGAAAGTTTATTTGCTTATTTGAAAAGTGGTGAACTTGGTTCAAATGTTGCAGATTGTAACGATTTCTTTATTGCTGTTAAGAAAATAGGCTCTGATAATAAACTTATCAAAGGTTGTTTACTTGAATTGGCTTTAAGAAGTAAAGAATTAGGATTAAATATTGTTATCGTTGTAAGACCCGATTCTGGAGATGCTGCAAAACAATTACTATTTGTTTGCGATACTGCAAAAGAATATGGTTTGTTTAGAGAAATTGAAATTAATGGTAAAACTTGGTATGGTGGTACTTTACTAAGATTTATTGAAGGTGATGGTATGAAATGGGAAACCATGAAACAAATAAACGATATTCTTTTAGCAAATAATTATTTGGTTTGGGAGTGGGGTTTATATGGAATGGGTGGCGGTATGAGAAACGATTTAAGTCGTGACCATTCATCTATGAAATATGCTTTAGATGCTGTTGGTAGTGAATTAAGACCTGTTGTTAAATTTTCTGAAACTGCTGGAAAATCTACATTACCGGGACCTTTTAAACTTTTAAGAAGTAAAGAAGCATTAGAAAGTGGAATTACAATTGTAGGTATTAATGAAGCTGGCGAAGATGCAAGGGTTGTTTATTATGATTATACTCCTTTCAGAAATGAATATAATGTTTTTGGAGATATAATGTTTGAAGATAATAGGGATTATAAAAAAAGAATGAGAAAAGAACTAGACTTATTACCTAAACGTTTAAAAAACGATATACCGGCAAGTGAATATATTCTTAATACTAGATTAGAACTTTTGTCTAAATATGCTCCAGAAAAAGTTGAATCTTTCTTAAAATAAATTAAAAATTGCCCCCTAGAGGGGCAATTTTATTTGATTATTAACTTTATTTCCCTTATATTTGCAGTATGAAATTACTTTGTATAAACAATAAAGATATAAACATTAATGGGTGTTTACATTGGGGTGGTCGTGTTTTAAAAGAAGGTGAAATATATACCACAAAAGGTAAACCATTTAAAAGTAGTAATGGACAAATGTGTTATTATATTGATGGTTTTGGTGAAAAAATGTGTTGTAGATTTACAGAAGTTTTGGATGAAACAGACAAAACAGAATAAACTCTATTTGTGAAAGAAAAAGAATTGTGTTTAAATTAGGTTATTAACTTTATTTCACTTATATTTGTAGTATGAAAAAAATATTTAATTTTTTATATAAAAAAAGAGGTAAACAAAAAGAACCTTTAATTAAAGAAGACCCTATTATACTTCTTGAAAAAGCATATAATAAATTAGGTATTTATTTAATTAATAATGATACTCAAATTGAAGCAAAAACATTTTATGCAAGAGTTTTATGTGAAATGGGGGTTAAGCAAGGAACTTTTACTAAAGTAGGTGAAGATATTTATCAACTAAATAAAAAAGACGAAGAAAATATAAACTAATCATAGTGTGTGAAAAAAAGAGACCGCTTCGTTTCTACGAAGCGGTCTTTAAACATATTAATACATTTTTTTTAATAAATAACCTACCTCTGATTTCTCCA
>Ga0007866_1000278_pt1 | contig 14960 bp, 29 predicted proteins | sample CryBogCBH18Jul07_FD_71223 | JGI IMG/M metagenome (GOLD analysis project Ga0007866, IMG submission 71223) | Freshwater microbial communities from Crystal Bog, Wisconsin, USA - CBH18Jul07 | ecosystem: Environmental > Aquatic > Freshwater > Lake | place: Crystal Bog, Wisconsin, USA | collected... | reverse complement strand
AGATGTAGCACCTACTCCACCTTGGTTACCAGAACCACCAGCACCAGCCCCTATTTGTGTAGTATTACCACCTGCTATGCCCCAATAATTTGTAGAACCTGATAGTCCGTTTGAGCCACCTGAACCAAGATAAGCAGAACTCACCGAGCCAGCACCCGCAATAATATTTCCATAACGAGTATATCCACCACTTGCATTGTTGGCACCACCTGCTCCAACTACACAAGAAGAAGTGGCAAGTGTCCAACCCCAAGCAATACCGCCAGCAGCGCCACCAGTACCTGAACTACCACCACTACCACCACCAACACAAATGGCATAGACCCAAGTTATTCCAGCAGGAATAGTTACTGAAGTTGTACCAGCGTTAATGGTTTGGCGTAGTTGTAAACCATAAGGCAAAATTGAAGATGTAAAGTTATTTGGCGTTACTTTATTTGTAGATGGAAACCAAGTATTGACCTGACTACTTGATTCACCGCGCCCAATAGGTGCTGGCATTACGCAACCCTATTGACATATCCTGAAATGTTAATGACAGATGCGGTTCCAGCGTAGGCATAAACTGTGTTAGCAGCTGAGCCTGTGCCTGTGAGAACAAGTCCAGGAACGATCAGAGTTAGACCTGAGTTAGCAGGAATTGTCTGCTGAATCTGATTGACTGTTCCAGTTCCGCCGTACTGAATTGTAAGCACAACGGCAGCAGTTGAGGTGTTTGTAGCGTATAGCCAAATCTCATCAAATGCTGTTGAGGATGTACCAGTAGCATGAATGGTTGTTCCAGTAGAAGCAGTTTGAACAACAGCGATTGGTGCGCCTTGTGTTGAACCTGATAGTAAGTTCTTGGAATATGTAGCCATTTATTGCTCCTTATGCAAACATCTGTTGAGAGATAACGCCTTGATCTGAATCATAAACAACGGTTCCTGTACCAGTAGGGCCTTGAAGTCCCTGTGTTCCAGTACCAGTAGTTCCTTGGTTGCCTTGCAGCCCTGTGGTTCCTTGTAAACCAGTTGTGCCTTGCGAACCTGTTTGACCAGTAGTACCTTGCGAACCAGTAGAACCAGTAGCACCTGTTGTACCTTGCGCTCCAGTAAATCCTTGAAGTCCAGATAATCCTTGAGTACCTGTTGCGCCTTGGGTTCCTGTTATTCCTTGTACGCCAGTAAATCCTTGAGTTCCTACTGCACCTTGCGTACCAGTTGCACCTTGAATACCTGTTGAACCAACAGTTCCTTGAGCGCCAACAGTTCCTTGAGAACCAGTTGTACCTATTGCGCCTTGAGTTCCAGTTGTGCCCTGAGAGCCAGTATTGCCAGTTGTGCCTTGAATTCCATTTGTGCCTTGAGTACCCGTAGCTCCTTGTGTGCCTGTTGCACCTTGAGCGCCAGTAGCTCCTTGTAATCCCGTTGTTCCTTGAGAGCCAGTTAATCCTTGCGCTCCTGTTGAACCCTGTGTTCCTTGTGGGCCAATACCTGATGTTTGAGCAAAGGTAATAATATCCGTACCAATAATGCTCCAACCATTTGCCTGACTACCAACTGAGTTTTGAATCCAGTTAGTTGCGCCGTTAGTTGTTCCTGCTGTTACATAAAGGTAATCGCCATATTCAACTTCGCCATTTACAGAGTTATTATAATCTGATGCGCGAGTAAGAATGTAAGGAGTTGGACCTGAACCTTGTTGCGTAACTACATAAATACCATTTTGTGTTTGAGTAGTTTGATTTTTAACAAGTACGCGATCATTAGTAGTAAATGAAATACCATCAACTGAACCACGACCATTACCAGTTGCAGTAAGAGTTGCGCCTACTCCATAACCACCATCAGCACCTAAAGTACCTGCGGTGTAAGTAGCAGCAAGATTGGCTGTTGTAGCCATACGAGCAGAAGCGTGTGCGTTGTTAGAGGCAAGTGGGCCAACTAATCCTTGGTTTCCCTGAAGCCCTTGAATACCCGTTAAACCTTGAGTTCCCGTAGTTCCTTGAATACCTTGAAGTCCAGCACCAGTTGTTCCTTGAACGCCAAGATTTCCTTGAATACCTTGAATGCCCTGAATACCTTGAGTTCCAGCACCAATTATACCTTGATTACCAAGCAGACCTTGTACGCCTTGTGTTCCCTGCGTACCAGCACCAGTTGTTCCTTGTAGTCCAAGTAAACCTTGTGTGCCTTGTGTACCTTGTGAACCAAAAACACCTGCTGTACCTTGCGTACCAATACTTCCTTGAATACCAACAAAACCTTGTGTTCCTGTCGCGCCCTGTGTACCAGTAATACCCTGTGCGCCATTTGTTCCTTGATTACCAAGTAATCCCTGAATACCTGTTACACCTTGGGTACCTGTGGTTCCCTGTAAACCTTGTATGCCTTGATTACCTAAAAAACCTTGTGTGCCTTGCCTGCCCTGAACACCTTGAACGCCTTGTGTGCCAGTAGTTCCCTGTGCGCCAATTTGACCTTGAACGCCCTGTAAACCTTGAACACCCTGAGTTCCTTGTGTTCCAGTTAATCCTTGGATTCCCTGTGTGCCTTGTACGCCTTGAAGCTGCGCGTATCCAAAGCCCTGTAAGCCTTGTGTGCCCTGAACGCCACGAAGCCCTGCTTGGGCAACTGTTATGACTGGTGTGGTCGCTTGAATATTTATGATGTCGCTCAACGCGATACCTCAGCATTCACAGTCACTACGCCTGCTCCAAGAACAATGTTCCCGTTTGCATTTTGTAGTACGCAATCCCATTCATACTTGCCTGGGGCGACATTTACAATAGTTGAGACTTGAACCTGTGGCTGCGCGTTTGCCTGAAAGGTAATCCCGCTTCCAGTGGTCAGAGCAAGAACAGTTGTCTTTGCCAACGCCGAAGTTCTAAATTGCAAGAGCGGAGTGTATCCAGTGACATTTACAGTTGAGCCGTCAGGGTTTGTGTAAGAGAACCCGATATTCCATGCTTGATTTTGGCGAAGTACTAAATTGAGTGGGTCAGGAGTCTGAGATAGAGACTGTGCGGTCATGTGTGGCTCCTAAAGAAGTGTTTGGCAGTTGATACATATTCCAGCTGATTTAAGATTTGGGAATGAGCAGTTCGAGCAGAGCTTTCCTAGCGCCGCAAGTCCTGCAAGTGTTCCGCTGCCTTCGCTTAATTCTGTTAGTGCCCATACAAGGGCATCCATGCGATCTGGGGATTTTGCCGAAGTGTTCGGCTCCCACTCACACATCTGAGTTTCTAACTCGTCAAAGTACCCTAGATGATGTACGCGACCCTGTTCATAGAGTGCGCTAATAGGTTCTGCTCGGACCGCCTTGCCTCGTGTCGCTGTGACTTTTTTTACAGGTATGTTTGGCCGAACAGAATGTAAGAGGTGCAGGACTAAGTCTCCGCCGTTATTGGTCTCCGCGATAATCTTATCCGCCGAGTGTTTATCATAAGCGAGCGCGGCGCGTGTTGCCCATTCCTGCGGCGTGCCTTTCATGGTGCAATCTTCGAGAATGTAGAAGTGTCCGTCACTAGAAGCCGCGGCGACTATTATGCCCGTGGAGTCCGAGTTCTCGGTGCTCGTGACTGCTGGGTCAATTCCTACGACTACGCGATAGAAACTCGGAGCCTCGCTCTTCTTCATGCGAGCGCCGTCTATCATGGCGTGATTCCAGAGTGCGTTCTCGTTAGTGTCGAGAATCTTGCCGTAGAGTTCTTGCTCTCCGAGTCGAGTCCCTGCGTATCGTGCCTGAAGTTCGAGCAGTGCAGAAGGTGAGAGGTTCGCGCTATTCTCGAAGGTAGAGCCGCGTGTAACTATCACGCTCTCGCGGGTGAGCAGTTCTTTAATAATCTTTGTCGGTCTCGGCGTGGTGGTAATAATAGTCTTGGGATGTTGTCCAAGTCGGAGCCCGAATTGTAATTGGTCGAAGGTGTCGGAGTTCTCGAAGGCGGCGAGCTCGTCTATCCATGCGCCGTGGTGTTGAGGTCCGCGTAGTCTGTTTGGCTCTTCGCTAGAGAATAACTTAATGCGTGAGCCGTTAGTGAGGAGAAGTTCTCCGAGTGATCTATTCCAAGTTTCAAGAGCGCCGTACTCCTCGAGAATCTTCAGAATGCCGCTCTCGCCTTCCACGCAAGTATCTCGCGCGTCTGAATAAGTCCGTGCCACGATAGCCCAGCGGGTATCGGGGTTTCTGACTGCGCTCGCTGCCAGCCATTCAGCTGCTAGGCGAGTCTTACCGAAGCCGCGACCTGCTAGACATAGGAAGATACTCCACGAGTCATTCGCTGGAGGCTTCTGGTTCTCCCGTGCTAGTCCCGTCAGGGGATGGTGCCACTTCAAGAATCGTAGTGCCGCCAGTTCCTGTTGCTCTTTCGTTAAGTTCAAGGGTGAGCCTCTCTATCGCTTCATCTATGGAGCCGCCGTTGACTATGGCAGTCCGAGAGGTTGCGTTGCCTTCTAGCAGTTCGACCTTGTCAATAATAATCCCAAGCGCAATAGCCGTATCCTTCGCGGATAGGTTCTCCAAGTTGTCCGAGAGGTGAGCCAGTAAGCGAGCGCGGAGAGATGTCAGGTCTCGGATAAAGTCGCCGCGTACTGCGGGGAGTAACTCCTCGGCTTCTACTGCGACCGCCTGCGCCTCGATAAACTTGCCTGCGCTAGTGATGTCGTGAATAACCTCGGTCTGCGTATTAGAGCGAGCGCCTGCCTGCTCGGGTGTTCGGTTGCTCTTTACAGTTCGGGACTCTGAACGCCACGCCGATATAGTCGCTAATCCTATGTTTAACTCTCGGGAGGTCTTGCGTAGGTTCCCGCCGTTAGCCTCTAGGGTTGCAAGAGCCTCGGCTCTCTGCTTGGAGCTATAAGCCATTCTCTAGCCTCCTCTGAAGAATAAGCCTCTCATCTAGAAGGTCATCTATAGCCTCTGTAAGTACTTCTCTCCTGTGGTGAGTCATTCTTAGCCCGTATCGGTCTATATGAAGGCGCTCGTTAAGATAGCCTAGAGCCTCGTCTATATCTTCTAAGGTAATCTCTGGCGAAACTATGAGCATAGTCGGCGGCTCTCTCTACTTGTGAGCCTTCCTAACTACTCGTGTTCCAATATAGAGCTCATATTCTCACAATATGTTCAGCGTGTCAAATCAAACAAATGTTCGAACAAAATTGTGATCTAATTCACTGAATAAATGCTTTACTTTGTAGAGCTGGGTCTATAGTCTTCTCTTATCGGGGAAACTCCCTGATAGATAGCTGGAGGTTATCGTGTTAGTTGAGAAGATTATAGCGGGGCTTATGGTCGCCGTGTTTGTTGGAGGTTTCGCGTTCGCCTTTATCGGTGGAATGCTTGCCGAGCTTAAAGTCCTAGCTCCTGAAGTAAAGGAGTCTAACAAGTGAACGCTACTAATCGCAAGGGAGCGCCGCTATTTATTAGCGCTCGCCTACCTTTCAAGGCTTCAGCCCTAACAGGTCACTATGGAAACAACGGGCAGACGGGGCGCTTAGGCTCTCCTGACTTGAACGCGTTCCGCTTGGCTGAGGCTGAGGGAATAGATTATACAGTAATGAGTTACGGAACGCCTATCGCTTGGCATTCTGCGAGTGGTTGGTGGCTCGTAGGTCAGAAGTTCAGCTCTACTACTTCCCGCCACCAGTCTATCGTGCGCGGAGCTCTTCGCGGGGTGGAGGTTTCAGCATGAAACTGGAAACTATAGCTAAACAACAGGCGCGAGCTCTTAAAGGTACTTTAGAGCTAATAGAGAGAGAGGGTCTATCCGATAGTGATATGCGCGCTCTTATCGGTTCACTGGAGAGGTGGCTCGATCATGTCAAGCCGTGGAGGGTGTCAGCATGAGTCTAAATAGTACCTGTATCCAGTGCGGAGATGATAGCGACCTTATGACCGCATTCTCTGCCCATAAGGTCTGCCTGAAGTGTTGTCGTGCTAATCATAGGAAGGCGGCGAGAGCATGAAGTGCGAGCTCTGCGAGTTCTGCGGGCAAGTTATGCGGGCAGGGGTTAGCTTCTATGGTGACTACTGCCGGACTTCTAACTGCTTCAATAGTGAGCTAGAACGAGCCCTGAAGGGTTCGCGCATAAGTCGGAGGGTCTTAGCATGAGTTCTCTAACTGATACCACTTACACGCTCTCCAGCTCTTGCCAGTGTCGCCACTGCGATACTTGCTCGCTGGGTACTGAAGACCTTCTCTGTTCTGAATGCGGGGCAGAAACTCGCGATCTTGGAGACTGTGACTCCTTCTGCTATGACTACAAGCTCGAATGGATAGAGAGCGATTTAGAAGACTTCTGCAAGGCGAACGCCTGCGACCATATAAGGCTCGAAGGCTCTCGCATGGGCTGGCAGTCTCGGAGCGGGTACAAGGTCATAGAGGCGACCCGTAAAGAGCTCCTAGAGTCTCTTATATTCTCGGGTGAGTGGTCTCTCGATTTCAAGCGAGAGGGTGAGTCTTTCACTATTAGAAGGTCTTCGCATGATGAGCCTATGGGCGCATATTTCACAATTAAGCCAGCAACAAAGGAGGAGTTCAACGCATGAGTTATTTATATGAAATACAGGGTAATTACGGGCACGGGTGGGATACGCTCACTACAGAGGAGACACGCGCTTTAGCTCTTGATCAGCTTAAAGTCTATCGAGAGAATGAGCGGATACCCTTACGCATGAAGCGGGTGAACGCATGAGCGACAAGGTTCACTCATGGAGCGACTTAGCAGAGCTTACCCACGAGAAGCAGGTCGCGGAGTTTAACTTCTGCCTATGCGAAGACTTAGACGGCGCGGAGCCACCCTATGCCGACTGTCCAAGAGCGGAGGTCTCACTATGAGCCGCCTCGGGTTTAGTGCACTGATCACTTACTCCGAGCGCTGGTCCGATACTGGCAAGGAGTGGCAGAGCGTGGAGGGGTTTCTGCGTGAAGAAGACTTTACGGGATACCTCGACACTATGGAGTGGCGAATTATTAAGGCTGAAATACTCGCCTAGTGCTGGATTATTGGGCAGGTTAGGAGTAACCTGCTCAATGACCTGACACTCGGAGACACCGAGCGCGGGACTGACTGGAGGTCAGATTATGAAGAAGAAGCTCTACATATGCGACAAGTGCGCGGGTTCTCAACCCTACGGCACCGCACTGGTGAAGCTGGAGGAAGGTGTCTTTGCTAGATACTGCGACCCTTGCTTCAGAACGCACTGCGACCACTTACTAAATAAACATATGGCGCACCTATTGGAAGAGATGGTGAAGTAATGCACCCTCTCCGACACTTAATCGGCACCGCACTAGTAATCGGAGTCGGCGCACCCTATCTCTTGCTCGTTACTTGGGCACACGGGTATAACACTCGCAAGAAGGAAACCCGTGTTTAGAGAAACAGTTCTAATAATTCTAATTATCTTTATTTTTAGCGCACTGCACCACTAAACTAATACCTGACTGGAGGTCAGATTATGAATGGAAAGACACTAAAGAACGCACTAAGCACAATTACACATGAAAGCATGACTAATGGCACTATGGGCGAGTTATGGGAAGACCTTCCCGACTTTATAGCTGGCTCTGACTGGGTTGATGAAATTGTAGATATGGCACGCACTGCCGCCGACTGGCTAAGTGATGATGAGGACTATACAGAGGATACAGTCACCGATAATTCTATCCACCTTGCAGATAGTGAAGTGGAAGACTATCACTCCAATATAAACAAGCGGGTGCAGGCTCTTAGCCTCTGGGCTTATCCAGAATTAGACTCTGAAGTTTCAGAGTTCTTTGGTGGAGAGGTCAACCCTTCACTAACAGACCTTAACTCTCACTATCTATTTTGCGCCATGCAGGGCTTGGCTTATCGCATATTAGCTTATGCCTACGCAACCGCAGAAGCACTAGAGGAGGCGAACGCATGATACGCACTGATGAGCGCACCGAGTGCACACCATTCTCGGAGCATAATTTCATGGGTAATGCAGAGCAGGAAGCCTATAGTTGCACTATATGCGGCTATTGGGTTGTAGGATAATCACACACTAACTAACTGGAGGCAATGAAATGGCACAAGTAACACTAACGATTACAGAAGAAGACTTTGCACACCTGCACCATACTTCTATGCAGTGGGCAGGATACAAGTGGGAAGAGCAGGCAGACCGCTTCTTTCCACTGCCTGACTTTACTTGGAAGCATGCATATTGGGCTGAGAATTATTCAGATGTCCTTCTTATGCAGGCATTCTTAGGCGCACTGGGACACGAGTTTCAGTTGATCTCAGATGAGTCAGAGGCATTCAATGGTTGGGTTATCCTTACCAATTATCTTGCAAGCTATATTCAAGAGGAGGCTAAGTAATGAGCGCACTTATGGGACATGCAGGTTGGGGTTACGACCCCGACACCGACAAGGAATATCACGACATTCTCGTAAGATATGAAGATTCTTTCACTAAGGATGGCACTGAAAGATACTGCCGCTATTGTGAAGGTATCTTCAACCCTGATGAGATGACCGACTACCCTGAAGCTGGGTTTATATTCAAGGTCTGTAAGGAGTGCAGTCAATGATTACAATTTTTGCTCTTGGTATATCTATCGCACTTGCTATCACTTACGCACTAATTCAATTAGAGGAGCCTATAGAATGAAAGTTATCTGTAAAGAAAATCACTGGCGCGTTAAGGATGGGCAGTTAATTCTCGACACACCTGAAGGCAATGCACTTGCTAAACAAGTGATCAAGACACTTGAAGCACAGATAAGGCTCGACATATATGAGAAAATATGCGCACTGCCACTGACGACAGACCGCAAGAAGCTGGTTAAACTTGGTTTAGATAATGTCGCACTAATGGTTCAAGATGCGTGCGCACAGATTGCACTGGGTGAAAAGTGAGGCACACTTCAGCTGAAGCATATAGGAAAGCCGCACCTAAGATGGGTTCTAAGCGTGCACGCATTTATCAGCACATACTCGATCAGCAAGAGCGCGGAGCAACAGATCAAGAGTTATCTGCCGCACTTAGCATGAGCGGCGACACTGTTCGACCTTGCCGCTTATCCTTACTGAAAGATAATTTAATTTACGACACGGGGCGCACTCGTAAGAATGGCAACGGGAACGAGTGTATTGTGTGGGTTGTATCTGAAATTGAACAGTTAGGAATGTTTTAATGCCACAATATGAGTATCGTTGTCAAGCTGATCAGTCAATGATTGAGATGTATCAGTCATTCGAAGACAGTTCAATACCTAACTGCCCACAATGCGGGCAACAGATGAATAAACAATTCAACACACCTCCAGCGATTGTCTTTCGCGGAGATGGATGGGCGGGTAAAAAATGAATAGTTTGCAATTCTTAGCACTGCTACAAGCAAGTATCGTTGATCTTTTACACGCACTTATTAGTATCTTTGGAGGATAAAATGCGAGAACGCAAAATAGGAAAGTATTGGGTGCACTATGGATACCTGCGTGGTATCTCTATTGGGTTTAAGATTGATAAATATGGTTGGGATTTAGATTTATTTAAGTTCTTTATAGGAATGAGTACAACATGATTGATCACATATTGGCAGAACGCCAAGAGCAATACGGAGATGCACCTGAAAACTTTCGCAAGATAGGGATAATGTGGGGAGTCCTACTCGGATTACCTTACAGCCTATCTCCTGATCAAGTGGCGAACATGATGATCGCACTTAAACAGGTACGGATTGCAGCTAACCCTGACCTCGAAGACTCGTGGCAGGACATAATTGGCTATGCTAGACACGGACTTGCTACAATAAGACCAACCGACAAATAAGGAGGTTCAGAAATGAACGCACTTAACAACGGAGGCACTGCCATCGAAGTCTTGGACAGGGGAGAGATTGGCAACCGATAGATTTCAAGAAGCGCACCCTTTTAGTTGCGGCGTTAGCCGTAGGGATTGCGTTTGCAACACCAGCACTTGCACTTGAACCTCAGATGGAGTTAATGCAAAAGTTCGCGCATCAGCCTCGCGCTTATGCTAAAACTCTTGTACCCCACAAGGAGTTCAGTTGCTTGGATAAGCTGATACGACTTGAAAGCCACTGGAACACTTTGGCTAAAAACCGAAGTTCAGGAGCTTTTGGTATATTTCAGTTTATGCCGCAGACTTGGGGTAATTATGGTTATGTCAAAACGACTAATCCGATTATACAAGTTCAAGCAGGATTGAGATACTTGCACAAAAGGTACGGCAATGAATATGCACCCACTGGTGCGTGTGTTGCCTATCAGTTCCACCTTAAACATGGGTGGTATTAAGTTTCACACTAACCTATCTTAGTGTGAATACGAGGGGTTGAGCGCGACCTCCAGAAACGCGCTCCCCCTCATCAAAATTACAATGGTGTAAGATGTAACCTATGACCACTATCGTAGCCAAGCAGACTGCTACTAAAGTCGTAATTGGCGCAGACTCTTTGGTAACTTCTACCCGCAAGTATTCGCACCCTCAAATGGTAAAAGTTGTAGAGCGTGGTCCATATATTATTGCTGGCGCTGGACTTAGCAGCTGTTGCGACATTATCCAACATATCTGGAAGCCACCCGCACCGATAGCGGCAGACAGAACAGACCTATATCACTTTGTAATTAGTCGAGTTGTGCCATCCATGAAAGATTGCTTAAAAGATAATGACTACAAGTGGGATAAAGATAGTGGAGATGATGAAACTCAGTTTGCTTTTCTTATTGCGATCGGGGGCGAAGTGTTTGATATTAGTGATGATTTTGCCGTTTGTCTTGATACTGATGGTATCTATGGCATTGGAAGTGGAAGCTCGTTGGCTATTGGCGCACTTAAAGCTGGCGCGAGCATTAAAAAAGCATTAGAGATTGCGGCAGATAAAGACCCTTACACAGCCGCACCATTTATTTATTTTGAGCAGGAGCGATGGACAGCAAAATAGCAGAGACAGTGTTAGCGCGAGCGAATGGTTATTGTGAACGCTGTGGAGCGCCGTCACTAGACTTAGCACTGCACCATAGAAAACTAAAGAGCAGAGGAGGTAAGGATGAAGTTAGCAACCTTGTTGCCATTTGCCACCCTTGTCACAACCTCGGTACAGATTCCATCCACCTCAACCCTACGAAGGCTACAGTGAAGGGGTGGATGGTTCCATCATATGCGCAAACAGAGATATATCCACTGCACTTAGCCGATGGAAGTATTGTTAGACTAGACAATGAAGGTAACTACAAAGAAATAGAGGGCACATCATGGCAAGAGTTGAGCTAAAAGGTAATGCTGGAACAGATGCAGAATTAAAGTTTATTAAAGGTAAGAATGGTGATTTTGCAGTCACTACATTCTCACTAGCCGAGACAGAACGCACTCAAGAAAATGGCGTTTGGATGGATGGCGAGACAACATGGTGGCGTGTATCTGTTACTGGAAAGAACGCTGAAAGCGCTGTTGAAATTAGAAAAGGCGACAAGGTATTTGCAGTTGGTACACTAAGAAAGCCAACGACTTATCAAGGCAAAGATGGCAGCACGCAAGTAGGACTAGAGCTTAAAGCTGAATCGTTTGGTGTCATTCCCCGTGTTAAGCAGCCACAACCTAAGCAACAGGCTGAAACAGATTCATTTTGGAGCTAATGACATCTAAGGAAGTGTGCGATTACTTAGCTATCACTCCTAATAACCTTCACCAAATTCAGTATAGGGCTCATCTACGCTGGGTAAAAAAAGAAGGTAAGTTTGTCTTCTATGATCGCGCACAAGTAGAAGCATTGAAGGTTAAACGCACTAAATGAAATGTGTGAATTGCCGTAAGTTTCAAGATTACTCAATCTGCGATAACTGCTGGCAATACGCCATGTCACATTTAGAAAAGTTCCCCGCCAAATATAAAGAGCTTGAAAATGAAATGTTGCCATCAAAAGGTTATGGCGAGCGCGTGTCTGGCAGTAAAACTCCACCCCTACCCATTAGATTAGAGACATTACATCTTAGGTCTGGAGGGATTTCAATGCCACTTATGGAACATGAAGCGAAGATTCGTTCTATTCGCCAAGAAACACGCATTACATTTCGTGGAGAAGAGCTAAACAAAATCACCATGACAGTTGAATACATTCTTAAACGCTCTGAATGGGCGCATAAAGAGTATGAAGATTCAGATAAACTTGCTACAAGTATTATCAGTATTGCTCATAGCATTCAGTTTGTCTTGGGTCATAAGTCAGATGAAATAATGATTGGCAAGTGTCCAACACAAGATGAAAAGGGAGAACCTTGCGGGGCACAATTAAAGATTAACCCACAGCAATTAGACCGCACCTTTGAGATTAAATGCCGTGCTTGCGACACCGTATGGGATTCAACTAAGTGGCGCTTGTTAGGAAAAATGCTTGAACAATCTCATTAACATAACTTCAGCGGCTAAGATATATCGAGTTGCTGAATCAACTATTTATCGCTGGGTAAAAGAAGATAAGATAAAATCTATCCGTATTAAGGGACAAAAGAATTATGATTTAGATGCTTTGCAAAAAGCGTATGACTCACGCCATAGAAATTAAATACAGTCAAACCCATCGCTAATTTCAATATCTACTCCAGGATTTTCTGAGTATTCTTTGCTTGCAATAATTTTAATAATCTGAGAGTCATCAACATAAGCTGTACCTGTCAGACCATCATTAACACCGCGAATATATTTATCAAGATCGGGTGCAACTGTTGGATAATCGCGCTTAACGGACTTTGGCTTACGCACTCTAAATCGCATAGTTATCACAATCGGGTCGGTGATAGGGATACAGCCAGCAAGTTTAGCAGCAGAAGCAACATCGGCACGCCATGCAGCAAGTTCAACTGCGCGAGAATGAATCATTACATTGGGGCGAATAAACTTCATGGACCCCTGTTGTATCGGTGTGCCTTCCACCGAAAATTTAATCACAATTCAATAGTGATAATTTCGTCATTGGTTACAAAGCGCACGCGCTTATCACCAAGGTTATCCACAAGGCATACAGTTCTTCCAAAGGTTTCATCCTCAATGTGGATAACTGTGTAATGATGGTTTTTAAATACGAGCGTATCTCCGACCATCAGCTCTGCGCCTTTGCAAATGTGTAGAGTCTTTGGCATTAGTTCCCCCTAATCGTGTAAGACTTACAGGTAAAGTGTGGCATAGATTACTTACTTAGGGCAAATCGGACACGCCCTTAAACATGTCCTTTATGAAATCGGGCATAGGAGTTGCTTTGGGGTTCTCTTTTGCCTCAAACCGTGCTGGGATAGGGGTGGGCTGGTTTCGTGGCTCTAAGGTGCGTTTCTGAGCGATTAAGAGGGTATTGCGAGTCAGTATCATCCCGTCTTGGGCGACTATTGTCACCAGCTTCTTTAATTCCTCAAAAGTAACCTGCTTCATAGCCTGCTTGATCTGACCAGCGACCATGTTGCCACTTGGCTTTAAGCCCTCTTTTGGATAGTGGTCGAAGTAGAGGGTTACTAATTCCTGAATCGCCAATCCTTCAGGATTGCCATCTTTTATTTCTGTATTCTGTATTCTGTATTCTGGTAGCGTTACATCAGCGTTACTTTTTTCTCTGTAACGCGTTACACGATTGCGAGTTTGCTCCTTTTTACGCTCAACTTCGTCTTTAGGGGTCTGATATTCAGTGTAATTTTTTATCTGAATTCCGTCAGGAATTTGCTCCCAAAGTCCACAATTTATCAACTCTTTTGTGCCTTTTATCTTGGAAATTATTGCCTGTGGAAGAAATCCGTCAGTCAAATACCTGCCCGAATAGCACAATCCTGAGATGTAATCCCTAAATGCTCGATCAGATAACCCCACAATCTTAGGGTTCTGTGGAAAACCATCATCTAATTTAATCCAAGACATGCATTACCTCCAATAATTGTTTTCCTAAAAATTGAGTGTAAATGGGTGGAATAGCTTCTACCAATTCACCCCATAGCATCCAATCAATACCCATCGCTTCCCTAGCTTGTTCAATCGTATCGGCAGTTTTACCGCCTTTGGGTATTTCATCCTTCATTGAACCATAAACACCTACTGGTCTTCCTTGTGCTTTATGATCACAAATTGAGCCAACAAGATTAAAATTTGATTCAAAATGACGATGCCTGCGAACTTTTAATCCAAAAGAAGAACCACAAAGAATTACTGGATTAATCAGTGGAGCTCCAGGAACATTTTCAATAATGTAAGGCTTGCCTAAATCCTGCAAGGCCTGCCTTGTTTGAGGAATTAAATCAACTTTATCGGTTGATTTTCCTTGAGCATTACGCAAATGTTGAGTAATGCTATGAGTTTGACATGGTGGACTGGCTGCTATCGCATCAAATTGATTAAGAAAATCTTTATCTGCAAGAATTTCCAAAGCATCTGCTTGAATAAATTCAAATGGATAACGCTTTTGTTTTTTAATATCTACGCCCACTACCTCAAAACCTGCGCGATAATAACCCATGCTCCCCCCCCCCGCCTTGCAAAAAAGGTCAAGTAATTTCATTCTGCCTCCTGAACAAACTTAATAGCCACATCAAAAACTGTGTTAATCCATTCAGCTAATGAGTTATCAGGCAGGTCTTTGACAACCAGCCAATCATTGCGAACTTCATCTAGGCGTTTGGCAAGATCGGCTTTTACGCCATCCTCCACAGTATGAAATTGACGGATAATTTCTCCATGATTTGCTTGGCATTTATCCATATCTTTTTCTATACATGAAAAATAATGTGCTGTTTCAAATGCCGACACGACTTCCTGAGTTAGGGACTTCACGGATTATCCTCCTTACTTTTGATGCTTCAACTAATAGGTTAAAATCTATACCATACTTCTCAACAAAATCGTTTAACGAGCCGAGAAATGGCGACTTAAATTCACCCTTAGCAATAAGTCGGCGTTCGACTCCCGTTACCCCACCCATCATGCCGTAACGCTCGCTTGTGGCATAAGCCCA
>Ga0007866_1000260_pt1 | contig 15252 bp, 6 predicted proteins | sample CryBogCBH18Jul07_FD_71223 | JGI IMG/M metagenome (GOLD analysis project Ga0007866, IMG submission 71223) | Freshwater microbial communities from Crystal Bog, Wisconsin, USA - CBH18Jul07 | ecosystem: Environmental > Aquatic > Freshwater > Lake | place: Crystal Bog, Wisconsin, USA | collected... | reverse complement strand
TGTAGTGTTTCATGATGCAATGATTCATTATATAGATAACTCTGTAGATATAGTTGCTTAAATTTTATCACGTTTCATAATATTTTCTTTAGCCCATAGTGGCTGTAAATTAGTATAATGACAAGCTTTTTTTACCTCTTCAGGGTTAGTTAAATCAAATTTAGATATAGGTATAATATGGTCTATGTGCCACTCACCATGATTATCCCAAGTCATTCCAGGTTTGAATTGTTTTTCTAAATGCTCTTTAACCATATTATAACCTGTTCCGCAGAGTTCTAATAACGTGTTTGTTTTAGACGCATGTTGAGCTTTTAGTGCATTTTTAATTCTTCCTCCCAGGTATTTTCTTAGTCTATATGAAGGGTCGGATTTCATTTTCATTTTTTCATATTCTCTAAAGTATTTTAATCTTTCTTTATAATGCTTTTTTCTATACTTTTTTCCGTTAGCTAAACATTTTTCTTTATTATTAAGATAATATTTTAACCTTTCCTCTTTTGTCTTTTTATGGTAAGCATTTTTTATTGCCTCTGTAGCACATTTTTTGCACCTGTAGCTATACCCGGAAGGTTTTGTACAATCTTTAGGGAACTCAGATATAATTTTCTCTATATGACAACGACAGCATATTCTTTTCATAATATTATTTATGGTAGAAAGGTTGGGTACTAAGATACAAACGTTCTTACCTTACCCGGATTTTCAGCAATCAGTAAAAGTACTTGACATGAAACGCTTAGGAAAACAGCGTGTTGAAGTGCTCCAGTTATTAAACTCATTTCATAGGCCTGATTACAAAGGGTGGAAAAATCACCCGGCTAGAGAAATGTGGCGTGGTTATGAACAAGCTCTAGTAAGCTACGGGTTAACAGTATGCTTGGAATGGAAAGGTAGAGGCTATAAAGATACATGTTATGAGAAAATATCTAACTACGCTGATTTAACTAAACCTCTTGCCTATCCTAGATGGATTGGTAACGAACAACTGCACTTAAGTCATAAATCAAATCTAATCAGAAAAAATCCGGAACATTACAAGCCTTTATGGCCTGATGTCCCGGACAATATTGAATACGTTTGGCCTACTAATTAGTAGTTCAAACCAAGCAACTCAATAACGCTTGTTGTATGAGAGGAAGGCACTAAGTAACCTTTCTCTGCAGCATTCTTAATTGCTTTTTTAATTGAATCCATTTGTGAGTCAGAAATTTTAACTTCTATTGTTAAAATATCTAAATCATCTCTAGATTTAACTGTGGTAGGTATGGTGTTGAAAACTTCATCGATAAGTTTCCCCCCGTTATAAATTTCACTTACTGTAGTAGCCCACCCTGGTGTGGATAAGGACTCTCTCATTAAGATAGCTTCACCTAGTTTAAGTGTATATGATTTCGTTGCCATTAAAATATTTTATAAAATATTTCGTATTAATCAACTACCCCAAGGGAACTGACCCGTATTAACCGTGCATAATACTTGAATTTGTGTATTAATGCTTGCTTGAATTTGGTCGTAAATGTGCTCCTGATAAGGTGGGTTTGCATAAACAACTTCTTTAACCCAGTCAATTACTTCATCTTGCGTTAGATCTTGATAATCAGTAAATGCTGTAAGATCAATCATACCTGTGCTGAATGGCGTTGCACCGAAGAACGATCCTGATAGTCCAGAAGGTGAAGATGTTACTGTTGTAGTATCAGCACCTGTTAGTTTCCAACCAACGTTAATAACAACACCACTGAGAGTAGTGCCGCTAACATTAACATTGTTAATTAATTGCATTGTTTGCACGTTCCAAGCACTGTTTGTCCATGTATATGTCATTGCCATAATATTATTTATATTTAATCAATATAGTAATCAATAGTTATTCTTGTATTATTTTACTTCGCAGTTCTTCTACTTCTTGTTTAAGTTCTTTTAACGCTTGAATTAACAGAGGCACTAATTTCTCGTATTGAACAGTTTTATAGTTTTGACCAGATATGGATTCACTATTTTCACCTAAATCAAACGGAGCAGGTCTAACTGCTTCAGGCACTACTTGTTCCACTTCCTGTGCAATTACGCCCGTATCATGCACCACTCCAGGGTTAAATCCTAGATCATGAACTATGTCCTTCCAATCAAAATACACGCCAGATATCTTATCAATCTTATCTAATGCATCTGCAATAGGTGTTATGTTTTCTTTTAATCTTTCATCCGATGAATAAGCCGTAATATTACCAGCTGCATACATATTACCGGACATATCTAACTGCCAGCGATTAGCAGATGCAGACCAACCACCGATACGTATAACGTTATCAGAGTCAAGACCCATATTAACTGCGTAATAACCGCCTCTATGGAAAGAGAATATAGCACCTAAACTATTAGTACTATAGAAATTAACCCCGTTAGCAGCTGCACTATTAACGTTTTGTGTACTATAAGCATAAGCTGCAATGGCACCGCTTACTTGCGTGCCTTGCATAAACAAGGTTTGATACCAATAACTTGAATAGAATACACTATTATTACTTGGCTGTACAAAATAGCTAGTGTTGCCTACATCATAGAATATATTAGTTCTAATGCTGTTACGAGCTTCTGCATAATTACCGTTTGCATTATTCCATAACCTAAATGACCAATCCCAGCTTGTACCATCCACATTACCCTGACCGCTATACCAAAGTAAGTTATTACCAGAATCATTATGCTGTAGCCAATACTGTTGTGAATTGATAGTAGATCTTTGACATATTGATGGGTACGAACCTCTAATGGTAAACACTTCTGGGTGACCAGTGCCAGAATTGTTCCAGTCACCGTTAAGTTGTATAGACCACATCTGGCTAGCGTAACGAGGCTGTACATAATAGACTGTATTATTAACATCATAATATATGTTAGCTCTTGCTTGATTGGATACAGCTAAGTTTGTACTCATATATACCCAACTGTTACCATACCCGTTAACACCGCTACTCATGTCAATATCCATTATAGTAGAATTACTACGTAAACGAATACCACCATAACCACCCAACTGCACTGCATTTTGTCCAGTAGCACCTGTAAGATTGCTTGTCTGACCAATACCGTACCAAGTTGAACCGTTTACTTGGTCACTTGGATTTGTTGTGCCTAAAAGTACTTGGTTAGTATATATACCAATACCACCGTCATTGTAAAAACCTTTACCATTGTATGTTCTTACCCAAGTTCCGTCTTGCATCCAAATACCACCAGAGTAAGTAGAATTATACCAACCTGTTGCGCCGTTTGAACGGAACCAATTACTTGCATTAACCGAGCCATCTAAACCTGAGTCATACACTGCAGAAAATCTACTTGATGCGTACACATAACTCATAATTGATGTAGCACGAGGACGTACATAATAACTCGTGTTACCTACATCGTAAAAGATATCAGCTCTCATTGAGTTCTGAGCTACTGCAGAATCACCGAATGAAGCAAGACCAGAAATACCTAGACATCCGTTTGATGAACCATTTAAGCCCCAGTAATTGTATGATAATGCAGCATCACCTGCAAATAATGAACCGTCAACTTGAAAACTTACTTGCCCGGGACCAGATGCTAAAGTATATAACTGTGAACCCGTACCACCAACGTATTGACCGCCAGCGACAGAATTGACTCCACCCACTGACCCACCCCAAGCAAGACTACCAAATACCCAATTACCACCGCCTGAATTAGAAGCAACTGATGGGTAATAATAACCATTATTATACAAGTTATAAAGTACTGTTGTACTACTTGGTTTTACATAATATCCTGAATTAGAACCATCGTATATTGTACCAGCAAACCAAATATTACCCTGATTGGTGATTGAAGCTACACTAACTCCGCCAAAGTTTGTACCACCTGCAGTAACTTGTCTAAACACCCACCCTCTACCCGGCGAGTCCATATGGAAATACGTATTCCAACCACCCGTGGTACCATACTCACCCCAGCCTGTTCCACTTGCATTTTTAAAGCCAAAAGCTGATGTAGTCGAGGTGCCGCCTGTAGCACCTGCCCCGCCCCATAAACCTATTTGCCCTGCACCAGAACTATTTCCGTCGCCCTGCGGATTTATTGCTAAATTATTAAAGTTAGATGTCTGGCTAGGGTAAGCATAAAAGCCTGTATTGTTAACATCGTAGAATATAGGAGCTCTTACACTTGCATAATTAAAGTAATTACCGCTCTGGTCAAATACATTATAATCTGTACCGTTACTAGGTCTTAAAGTAAGATTAGTAGATGGGTTATAAAGAATATTATAACCACCAACACCGGTCATTGAACCGTTAGAGACGCCCATCGATATAACAGCAAAGTTGTTAGCAGCTGTAACTAATCTTAACCCTTCATTATAGTTACTATATGCACCACCACCAACTAATAAAGTACTATTAACTCTGCCTTGCCCTTGAACGTCTAAAGTATAGGAAGGGCTTCTTGTACCAGCACCTACACTACCCACTGCTAATAAATTGCTAGCGGTTGTAAGGCTTCCGGACTGAATTGTAGTCCCGTTTTGTACATCATCCCAGTCATATACGTCTGCTGAGGCCAAGTATACAACAAGAGGTGAACCGGAGCTTGGTGCAGGGCTACCACCTATATAAAAGTACATTGTATCTGAGAACGTACCTGTACTACCCACTCTTACAACAAATACGTAATCTTCCCACTTACCCGTTCCTACATTACTGGAAGCCCAATAGGCATTACCATCACTACCGTACGGGTTACTTGCAAAATTCCAATTATAACCAGAAGGTAGTAAAGCTTTAAAGTAACATACTAAAGTTTGGTTAGCTCTAGTACCTCTATAGAAAGTAAATCCACCGTAGCCTGGCGATTGAGCATTACCTGCTATGTTTATTTTTAAAACGTAACCGGAATTACTTGGAGCTGCTTTACCGGAAGGTAATGTAGAAGAAGCTACTCTTGTAATGGTGACGTTGCCTGAACCAGCATTATCATAAACGTTGATACCATTACTACCATATGCAAATGTAGAATCACCATATAATTTAGCACAGTTAGCTAAAGTATGAGCTGATATAAGATTATTGCCTGTATATGTAGACCCGTTTTGACTAAACCAGGTAGTGTTACCACTGAATGAAAGATAACCAGCTAGATTTAAGTTAGTAAGATTAGAAGTGGCGCTGGCTTTAATGTAATAAGCTGAATTTGAATTATCATAAAACGTACCATTCAATCCAAAACTACCAGCAACGTACAAACCATACCCGGCATCACCTGGACTATTATAACCTATAGCAACGTTTCCGGTATCACCTCTTACAGTTAATTTGTACTGTGAAGTGGTTCTATCGTAAATTATAAACGTAGGATCATTGGTCCCTTGAATTTCCCAATTATGGCCACCAGAAGGATTTATCTCAAAACCTGCAGATGCATATAATGAAGAAAATCTAGCCTGAGTAAAAGAATTACCCACAATATGCAAACCATTACCACCGGAATTTAATCCTGGGCTCGAAGTACCAATACCTACAAGCCCCCCTACAGGTTGTAAATTTAAATTATATTGATAGGTGCTATCTGTTCTCTGATTCTGAATCCAAGAGCTTCCGTTGTAACCGGTACCGATTAATAGACCATATCTTGAATCAGTGTTTGTAACATATAAACCCGCACCGGAAGCTGTACTGCCGGTAGGTGAATTAGCGCCATTTGATCCTGAAACCTGTAACCAAGTTTGCGGACTACCAGTACCTATGCCAACATAACCACTGGAGTTCATATACATGCCGTATATCCAAGGTACAGAGGCACCAGCTGTGCCTGTAGGAGCAACCAACCACTGATGGTAGCCTTGACCGAGCATATACTTTGCAGCAGCAGTTGAAGCTACATAAACTTCACCGCCCGTGCCGTAATATGAATTTGCATATAATCTAAAATCTGAATTACCATTTGCACCAATAACACCTACACCAGGACCCTGATTTGACATTATTATTTGTGCAAAACCACCACTGCCTGTTAGACCTGACGGTGGTAACCCGACAGCAACGTTCATTAAATTACTGCCGTTTATTTGTAAAGGATAATTAGGTGAAGTAGTGCCAATACCAACATTACCAGAAGCATCTATACGGGCTCTTTCAGTACTACTTGTACCAAATCTTAAAGCACTAGAACTATTTTCAAATACAAAGCTTCCACCTGCAGTATTATTATTACCTAATGCTAGTGTTTCTGTACCGTTACGTATATATAAAACGTTAGCTGCAGCTGCAGAACTAAATATATCTAATAAAGAAGTCGGAGCATTTGTACCGATACCAACATAACCGTTTGTGCCACCCACATACATCATGGTGCCTGTATTTGATGTTTGAGTGATAGTTGAACTACCAAAAGCTACAACACTTGAAACATAGGTTGCATCAACGTAAATAGGATTACAATTGCTATATGAACCGTTAAACCAGACCCCGTCATCAGGATTACCACCACCGACAGAAGTTTCAATTGCGTGATAAACAACCCCACTATACGTGACTTTTACTGTTCTAGTAAAAAATGGGCCACCATTAGATGTAACTCTTACATAAAGATCTTCACCAGCGTATGCAGTATCTGATGCAACTTCATAAGTGTCTGTTCTATTACCAGAATATGTGCTTCCGCGTTTTAAAGTGAACGTACCGTTAACCCAAGAAGCATTTACTAAACCTGATGTATAGGCCTGGGCAAGTAATAAGTAACCGCCGTATGTACCTTCATCTGGATTTCCATACTTTGTAATTTGTTTACTGATTAAAGTTGTAACACCTGAATCATAAACATGTAACTTACCTAATGGGTTTGTTGTACCTAAACCTAAACTACCATTTACATTTAAATTGCCGGTTATAGTACCGCCGGATAATGGTAAATAATTACTTGCACTTCCACCAGAACCACTAGAACTAGTTAAATAAGTAAAGTATGTATAAGCCTGGTTCCATTGATTTGAACTACCGCCAGGAGTTACAATAGCACCAGAAGTTGAAACTGAAAAAGTGCTTGAATCCGTTATGTTTAATAACGTGCCTGCATTGCCGGCAAAATTTAAATTACCGGCTGGTAAAACGTTTAACGATATAGAGCCGGCGTTTAAACCGGTGAAATTAATCGTTGGGTTACTCTGAGTGCCCCTATTGGGTGTAATTACCAAGTCTTGCATTTAATATATTTATTTGCAAGATGTATGATAACTTAGCTAGCTGGGCCAGGAACTGTTGTTACATCAGGTACTGTTGCTGCTTCTACTGGAACTTTAGCTAGAGCTGCTAAAACCTGTTCTGCCATCTTGCGAATAGCATCATGCTGATCAGCATTTAAAGGAGCTAATCTTGTAGCTGCGTAGATATTATTAAGAGCTTGTTCGTTTGTAAGATTCATAAAAGTATTTATATATTAAGCATCAACTTCAACTATTAATTTATCTATGTCTTTACGTTCGCCTTGTATAAAGTAATAGAAATCTACGTTAGAGCTAAATAGGCTGCTATTATCTATAACAACCTGCTTATTATCTGCAGATACTACATACAATGATTGACCTTTACCTATAGGCGTTAATTGCACCGTAATAGAACTTTCATCTACTAAGTTCACCCAATAATCTGGTAATTGTATTACCTTTTGTTTTGACCTACCTCTAATAAAGACTGAGTGTTCAGGACCTTCAGTAACGCCGTAAACTAATTTCTTACCAGCCTTTGTTGGGTGGTCTATGATAAATGACTTAGAAGAGGCAGCAAATGTACCGTTAACTTGTAATGTATAGGTAGGGTTTGTTGTACCAATACCAACGTTACCTCCAATTGGATTTAGTAATAATGCCTCTGTGCCATTTGAACCGCCTCCATTGTCATAATTTGTCTGAATCCATCCTGCATAAGCATAACTAGAACTGCCAACGCCTAATTGTAATCGAATTTTATCGCCTGTACCTGCAACTACGATACCCGCAGTATTCGAACTATCTGCTGTCGATATAGTATTTGTCGAAGGAACCGCAACGGTCAATTTACTAAAAGGCGTTGCAGTGGCAATACCAACTTGCGTATTAAAGATGCCGGTTTGTAGGACTGATGTACCGCTTGGCTTTAAATAGAAGCTTGTATTAGCAGCATCATATATCGTACCGCTCACACCAACATCTCCGTTAACGTGTAATCTGAATGCAGGTGATGTATTATTAATACCTAAGTAACCGTTACCGTTAAATCGAGCATATTCGTTAAATACGGTAGAGGTTGTAGTAAATGAATTACCCCCGCTTGCAGAAAGTGTACCGAAGAAAATATTATTACTTGCTTGCGTGGTTAAATAAGTCTGTCCATAAACATCTGCTAGAATGCCTGATGTCCCATTTACCACATACCCGGCAGTATAATTACCGTATGTGTTTACATTCCAACCAGAATTTATATACTTTAAGTTAGTTGCAGGAGCACTATAAAAGCTACCCATTACGTTATTATCGTAGCTGTTTGAAATTCTTATACGTTCATTTTTAGTCGTATCTGGGAACGAACCTGAACCGGCAATATACACTGAACTTGTTGCAGCTACTGATGTGAGGTTAGTGGTACCATTTACTGTTAAGTTACCTGTTACCGTGCCACCAGATAGAGGTAAGTATAACCCGCTACCACCACCAGTACCACTATTAGCAGTTAACCAAGTAAAATATGTATATGACTGATTCCAATTTGCACTATTTGCAGCTGTCACTGTATGATCTGCATTCCAAAGACCGCTTGTTGTAGCTAAATTGGTCAGGTCGCCTAAAATTAATGCACTATTGGATGAACTAAATGACCAAGCTGCATTCCATGTAGCCGAAGTAGCTGCAACGCTACTTTCATCACCTATTAGATATCCACTATAACTATTAGCAAAAGTATAGCCAGCGTTCCAGCTACCACTTGTTGTAGCAATATTAGTTAAATCGCCTAATATAAGAGCACTAACTGTTGGGTATCCTGAACCACCACCTCCACCACTACCGCTATTAGCTGTTAACCATGTAAAGTAACTATAAGCGTTATTCCATTGTGTTGATGTACCGGTAGCATCATTAATAACGTTGTTAGTAGATAATGTACCACTTACTGTTAAAGCAGCTCCTGGCGTTACTATTGCAGGTCCAATACCTACATTACCACCTGCTGCAACATACATTGCAATGTTACTGCTCAATGCACCGTTAACAAAGAACTTTAATGGGTTGTTTGAAGCTGTACCTAAAGCTAATGCCCCGCCCTGTGTATATAAGTAACCGTCATTGCCAGTAGTTACATTAAAGGTTGGGTCAGAGTAACTACTATTATTGATACCCATATCAATATAGAACGTGGTATCAGTACCGTTATTGGCAGTAGCTACGAAGTCTGTTGAAGCTAAATTACCATTAAATTGATTTTGATTATTAACCTGCTGGTAACCGTTATAATTGCTTGTAAATTGACCAACAATATAAGGTAGTGTTACATTTTGATTATTATAACCTACTAATAGAGCAGAGGCATAAACTGAAGCTGTAGATGAAACGTCACCGACAACTGTTAACGCTTTATTTGGTGCACCGTTATTGATACCCACTAAACCGTTATATGGAGCATTTTGTCTATTGCCAATATGTAATACCTCACCGTAAACGTCGTAGAATGAAGCAACATCACCTGCAGTGCCAAGTTCTGCAACATATAAAGCTGGGCCAGGACCAACGTCAATTACGCTTAATGCGCTACTTGAAGTGAATATTGATGTCTGGAAATATGAAGCGCTTAATACACTCAATGTGCCGTAAATGGTAACGTTTTGCTGGAATGTTGTATTGCCTGTTACCGTGCCGCCTGATAGTGCTAAGAAATGCGTATTGACGTAAGTATTGCTTGGGAAGTTAGCACTATTAGCTGCGTAAGATGTATAAGTGTTATTCCAATTTGCAGAACTTGGCGATACAACGCTATATGTATTGTTCCAATTTGCTGAAGTGGAGGCAATATTGCTTAAATCGCCTAATATAAGAGCGCTATTAGTATTAGCAAAAGTATAACCTGACGTCCAATAAGCTGAATTTGGCGATACAGCTAAGTATGTATTAACCCAACTTGCACTTGTGCTTGTTAATGCACTATATGAACTATTCCAAATAGCTGATGTTGTAGCAATATTAGTTAAATCGCCTAATATAAGAGCACTGACTGATGAATAACTACTACCGCCACTTCCCCCTGCACCAGAGTTAGCTGTCAACCATGTAAAGTATGAATAAGCCTGATTCCAATTTGCACTATTTGCTGCAACGCTACTTTCGTCGCCTATTAAGTAACCGCTATATGTATTAGCAAATGTGTAACCTGCCGTCCAATATGCACTGTTAGTATTGACGTTTGTTAAATCGCCAAATATCATTGCACTATTAGCAGCAAATAATGTACCGCCATTGGTTCCAACACCTGGATTCCAACTTGCTGAATTTGTAGCTACAACTGTTAAGTCGCCTAAGATTAATGCACTAGTGCTATTATTAAATGTGTAAGAGGCATTCCAATTTGTAGAGGTTGTAGCTACATTTGTAAGATCTCCTAATATAAGAGCGCTATTAGTGTTAGCAAAAGTATAAGCTGAATTCCAAGTAGCAGATGTAGCTGCAACGCTTGATTCATCTCCAATTAAGTAACCGCTGTAGCTATTTGCAAAAGTATAACCAGCGTTCCAATTACCACTTGTAGAAGCTATATTACTTAAATCACCGCCCCAATAAGCTGAATTAGCTGCAACTACTGATAAGTCACCTAATATAAGAGCGCTATTTGAATTTGTAAATGTATAAGAGGCATTCCAATTAGCTGATGTAGTAGCTATATTAGTTAAGTCGCCTAAAATTAATGCACTAGCTGAAGGATAGCCTGATCCGCTTCCTCCGCTACCGCTATTTGCTGTTAACCATGTAAAGTAACTATAAGCCTGGTTCCATTGACCGCTAGTTGTATTAACTGCAGTAAGGTCACCAAATATCATTGCACTATTATTAGCAAATAACGTGCCGCCGTTTGATGCATTGCCTGGGTTCCAATTTGCAGAATTTGTAGCTACAACTGTTAAGTCGCCTAATATTAATGAACTGGTACTATTATTAAATGTATAAGCTGTATTCCATTGCGTTGAGGTACCTGCTTTATCATTGATAACATCGTTAGTAGATAATGAACCGCTAACTGTTAAAGCTGCTTGAGGTAAGTTGGTATTAATACCTACTAAACCGTTATATGTTGTACTACCTCTATTACCTACAAATAAAACATTACCGTAAGTATCGTTGAAAGAAGCAATTGAACCTGTTGAACTATTTTCTTGGACGTATAGTGCAGGCCCTGGACCGTAGTCAACAACGCTTAATGAACTATACGATGTTGTAATTGTAGTGCCTAAATATACTGCACTTAAAGCGCTTAATGACTCAAGTACAACTAAATTGTTAAATGTAGCTAAACCGTTTACTGAACCACCAGATAAAGCTAAATAATTTCCACCACTAGCTGTATTCCAACCTGCAGATGCTAGACTTACATTTGTTAAATCATTTAATATGGTTGCACTTGTTGTATTATTAAATGTATAAGAAGTGTTCCAATTTGCTGATGTAGTAGCTATATTAGTTAAATCGCCTAATATTAAAGCACTAGCACTATTATTAAAAGTATAAGCTGTATTCCAATTTGCACTTGTAACATTAACGTTTGTAATGTCACCAAATATCATTGCACTATTAACAGCAAATAAAGTACCGCCATTAGTACCTACACCCGGTGTCCAAGCAGCACTATTAGCATTAACTGTACTATATACTGCATTCCAATTGCCACTTGTAGCGGTCAGAGCACTATAGCCTGCGTTCCAATTTGCACTCGTTGTGGCTATATTGGTTAAATCGCCTAAAATTAAAGCACTGTTTGAACTACTAAATGACCAAGCTGCATTCCATGTAGCTGATGTAGCAGCAATACTGCTTTCATCCCCTATTAGATATCCACTATATGTATTAGCAAAAGTATATGCACTATTCCAATTGCCACTTGTAGCTGTTAATGCACTATAACTTGCATTATAATATGCACTAGTTGTAGCTAAATTGGATAAATCACCTAATATTAAAGCGCTATTTGCCTGATAAGCGCTACCACCTACGTTGTTACCACTATTAGCTGTTAACCAAGTAAAATAGCTATATGCCTGATTCCAATTTGCACTTAAAGCTGTAAGTGTATTGTGGTCTGTAAAAATTATACCGCTATTTGTTAATAGGTAAGTATAAGAGGTGTTCCAAGTAGCTGAAGTTGAAGCTAAAGCAGAAACGTCGCCAAAGAAATATGCACTGTTAACAGCAAATAATGTACCACCGTTAACACCCACACCGGATGTCCAACTTGCACTGGCCTGGTTAACTGATGTATAAGTTGAATCCCATTTTCTAGAATCTGCTATACCGTCGCTTATTATACCGTTTGTAGATAAGTTACCGCTAATGGTTAAAGTAGCGCCCGGATTGATAATTGCAGGTCCAATACCTACATTACCTCCCGGTGCAACGTACATTGCAATATTACTACTTAGAGTACCGTTTGTAAAGAATTTTAATGCGTTGGTAGTTGATGTACCAATTGCTAAATCACCACCGTTATTATAAAGGTAAGCTGCATTACCACCGGCAACATTGAATGTAGGATCGGCAAACGTACTACTATTAATACCTAAGTCAACGTAAAAGGAAGTATCGTTACCGTTATCAGCTGTTGCAACATAATCAGAAGAAGCAGCTGAACCTGGATTTAAATTTGTATTGTTTATCTGCTGGTAAGTATTGGCGTTTGTAGTAAACTGTGCTACTATATTAGGTAATATAGCGTTTGGATAAGTTTGAACGCCTACTTCTAAAGCAGAGGCATATACGCTAGCAGTAGCTGAAATATCACCTACAACCGTTAAAGCTTTGAAAGGCTCTCCAGTAAATACACCAACACCTTGTAAACCAGATGATCTATTACCAACGTGTAATACTTCACCATAAGCATCGTAAAATGAAGCTACGTCACCGGTAGGTCCTAGTTCAGCTATATATAGTGCTGGGCCGCTACCAAAGTCAATTACACTCAATGCACTTGATGATGTAAAAATAGAAGTAGCAAAATAAGATGCACTCAATACACTTAATGAACCGTATATGGTTACATTTTTAGCAAAGTTTACATTACCGTTTACCGTACCACCTGATAGTGCTAAGAAATTAGAATTGACATAAGGGTAAGTTGCATAGCTTGCACTATTCTGACTATAATTGGTATATGTATTATTCCAATTTGCAGAACTTGAATCAACTACTGAATATGTATTGTTCCAATTTGCACTAGTAGCAGCTAAATTAGTTAAATCACCAATTATGTATGCACTGTTTGTATTACTAAATGTATAGGCTGTGTTCCAATTTGCACTGGTAGTAGCTATATTGGATAAATCTCCTAAAATATACGCACTATTGGCTGTTAGGAACGTATAAGCTGTATTCCAATTTGCACTTAACCCTGTTAATGTATTGTGATCTGTATATATTATTCCGCTATTGCCTATTACGTAATTATAGGAAGTATTCCATACAGCTGATGTAGAGGCTAAGTTACTTAAATCACCTAAAATTAATGCACTGGTTGATACGTAGCCTGTACTACCACCGCCACCTGAACCTGAATTAGCTGTCAACCATGTAAAGTAAGTATATGACTGATTCCAATTTGCACTAGTTGTAGCTATATTGGTTAGATCGCCTAAAATTAAAGCACTAACCGTTTGGTAAGCGGCTCCGCCTTGACCACCTGTTGCCCAATAAGCTGAATTTGTAGCTAGTACAGTTAAGTCGCCTAAAATTAATGAGCTATTGGATTCAACAAAAGTTGTTGCGTTATTCCATGTACCGCTTGTAGCTGTCAATGCACTATAACTTGCATTCCAATTTGCCGTTAATGGAGCAATTACACTTAAATCTCCACCCCAATAAGCACTGTTAGTAGCTACTACTGATAAGTCACCTAAAATTAACGCACTGTTAGATGAACTGAATGACCAAGCTGCATTCCATGTAGCTGATGTTGCAGCTAAACTTGATTCATCTCCTATTAAGTACCCACTATATGTATTGGCAAATGTATAACCTGCATTCCAATTACCACTTGTAGCGGTTAATGCACTATATGAATTGTTCCAATTTGCACTTAAAGCTGTTAATGTGTTGTGGTCACTATAAAGAATACCGCTGTTGTTTACGCTGTATGTATATGCGGTGTTCCAAGTAGCTGAAGTAGCGGCAACACTACTTTCATCGCCTATTAAGTATGCACTGTAGCTATTAGCAAAAGTAAATGCACTGTTCCACTGACCGCTTGTAGCTGTTAAAGCGCTATATGCATTATTCCAATTGGATGATACTGCAGCTATGTTACTTAAATCTCCACCCCAATAGGCTGAATTTGTAGCTACTACAGTCAGGTCACCTAAAATTAATGCACTATTACTATTAGTAAATGTATAAGCTGTATTCCAATTTGTAGAAATTGTAGCTACGTTGGTTAAATCGCCTAATATAGTAGCGCTATTGGAAGTTAAAAATGAATATGAAGTGTTCCAATTTGCACTTGTTGTCGCAATATTAGAAATGTCTGAAGCCGTTGCACTATTAGCTATAACGTAACTATATGCTGTATTCCAATTACCACTTGTACCGGCTATATTAGTAAGGTCACCTAATATGAGAGCACTTACTGTAGGATAACCAGAACTTCCTCCCCCTGCACCGCTATTTGCAGTTAACCATGTAAAATATGAATAAGCTATATTCCAATGCCCACTTGTCGCAGTTAATGCACTATAGCCTGCTTCCCAATTTGCGGTTAAAGCTGCTAAGTAACTTAAATCCCCTCCCCAGTAAGCGCTATTTGCTTGTAAAACTGATAAGTCACCAAAAATAGCTGCACTTGTTGAGTTACTATAATTATATGCTTCATTCCAATTGCCGGTCAGTTCGGCAATCATGCTCAAGTCCCCACCCCAATAAGCACTGTTTGTGTTAACTGTTGAGTAAACTGAATTCCAATTACCACTTAATGCACTTGAACCGCTTAACCAAGTATATGTTGTATTCCAATT
>Ga0007866_1000248_pt1 | contig 15550 bp, 20 predicted proteins | sample CryBogCBH18Jul07_FD_71223 | JGI IMG/M metagenome (GOLD analysis project Ga0007866, IMG submission 71223) | Freshwater microbial communities from Crystal Bog, Wisconsin, USA - CBH18Jul07 | ecosystem: Environmental > Aquatic > Freshwater > Lake | place: Crystal Bog, Wisconsin, USA | collected... | reverse complement strand
ACGAATAATTTCGTCCTCATCCTCTGGGGTTGCAATTCGTACTTCTACACCTTTTTTCATGCGCTTCCCTCAATCACGCTTTGGGCCAGGTAGTTTTTTTAGGGTATCAATTGTTTTGGCTCTCATGGCTTTAACCCAATCATCCAAAACTCGATGCCCTGTGTCTAAATCCCCGTCCCCAGCCCATTGGACTTCACGAGGATGCAGAACATATTCCCCACCAGCAGCAACAATTGGAACTGATCCAGTTGATCCGCCGTGGGCTTTATTAGGTAAATCTGCCCCATAGGGAGAAGTTGGCTGGCTATAAGCCGTATCAGCTTGTCCATAAGGAGTGCCGCCAAAAATACGTTTCATTTGCTTAAATCCCGCCATTGTATTTCCTTCACCCATTGAGGAAATAATATCGGCAGGAATAACGTATGACCCTGAAGGAACGTGCATAGGTAAATGATCTGTACGACCAGCTACAGGACTGTGTATTGGCCCCACATGAAGCATTGGACCAGTATAAGTTGTATTAACTTGAGGAGTAGGGCTACCTGAAAAATACCCACCCATATCACGACCCTTACGGGCTATATTTAATGCAGCAGCCACGGCTTGATCTTGAGGATGACCCGAATGAACCATCTCTGCAATATTGCTGCTTATCGTTTGTTGGGATGACCCTTTTTTAAGTGGCATGGCTATTATCCCAAAGCATAAGTTACGTTAATGGATTGACCTGCGCCTGGCTTTATAACCAAACCATTTGTGAATATTTGACCAGTTTCAAATACGCCCAATGTTTCTACTGTGGCACAAAGCTGATTAGCCGCCGCAGCATCGGCTATTGTGGCGCTATCATAAACTCCACCCACACCCGTTCCAGCAACTACAACAGCATAATTCACCAATCGACCCTTACCTGTAACAACAAGAGTGTTAGCAGTCACAGTAGCAGAAGTTGCTGTTCCTTGAAACTTAATGTTATTGGAAGCGATGTTATTTAACGCAACAACACCATTTTTTTGAGTGGTTAAAATATCGGATAATGATGCACTCATTAGTATTTTCCATCGGGTTGATAGCGGTATCGCATATTGCCGATACGCCAAAATGAGCCAATATCACTAGAACTTATTTGAATAGAAACCAACCGCCCTCTAAACCTTGGGCTAATCCATTCAGTTTCTTGAGTTAAATTAAATGGTCCGTAAGCTATAGGTGTATCGCCAGGATAATTTGCCACATAAAAAGTTAATTGAACTGTTGCTGTAGGACTTTGATACGTTGCTCCTCCATTAGATGGGGGTAAAAAATAACCCCATTTCATATCAGGCCAAACTTGATCTATAAATGATTGCAAATCACCTTCCTGAATAACAAAATATCCAGTCTGGAAATTACTAACCATTGGCAATCCGTCGGCATCGGCAGTAGTTTCATGCTGATAAATATAGCCATTAGCATCAGCGCCAATTGGTGGACCAAATACGCTTTCGTTGATCCAAGCTGTACGCTGCAATACACCATAATCCCAACAATTAAGAACAACGTTGTACTTAACGTAGGCGTTTATTTCGCCGCTATTTCCTTTCGTTGGATAAAACCAAGCAACTTCACCAAATCGGCTATTAACAGCTATGCGAATTTTATCCAAATTGCTTGTGTCTAAGTCTTGGAAAATAACGTCCCAAACTGGACATTGAATAGGCTGTACACCGCCGCCAGATAACATATAAAACTGTGATTGACCCATCCAATAAACTACGCCCATCATTGACGCAGCAGCTTTGCGACCAATCAGACCGCACCCAGTACCGATTTCATTGAAGCTATAAACAAAATCAGGGCCAATATATTGCATAGACCAAAGGCCAAGATCAGTCCAGATAAGAGCTTGCTGTGGCCCTTGAATACATTGAACAATTCTTGAACCTTTTGGAATACGATAAGAACCTGCTTGGTTGGTAATTTGACCCGCCCAAACAGTATAATCATTAACATCAGACCAACGAATTAATAACGGGTCAATAATTCCGTTAAATGTTGAACCCCATGCAACAAGCTGGCGTTGAGGCATTGCGACAAAAACACCATTATTGTTTGATGGTGCTTCAGGAATAATATTCGCAACTTGTGTTTGAGCTGTTGGGTCCCATGTAAATATTCCACCGCCCAATGGGTTTGAAATAAATACGCTACCCCAATTGTCTAATGTCCAATCAGTTGCTGTTATTGGTGTTCCAGTCTGTGCTGTTTCAGGTACGCCTGTTCCATAACCGCCAACGCCATACCCACCAACACCATAACCTGTGCTAGTAGCTAATGGGCCGATACCAATGTAGTACAAATAATAAGCGTTTCCGCCATTCATAAATGCGCTAGTAGAACTTGTAGCTAAATTATTGTTAGTGATAACAAAATTATTGGCATTAATAACATTTGTAACAAAATAATCACCAGTTATTGTAATTCCACCAACTGTAGTGGGGATTAAATCTGTATAAGTGCTTCCAACGCTATAACCATGATCAGGAAGCGTAACTGTAATGTCTGGGCTTCCGCTCACAACTGTATATAGCGGAACTGTGCCAGTATTTGATATGGTTCCAGCAACTGTTTGTGAGCCAGTTGTTGTATTTGCATAAGAAACAGATCCAGCAGATGAAGCGGTTACTTGATAGTAACCATTATAACCAGTTGGTGTTACGCCACTAACTTGTATGTATGATCCAACAGGATAAACATAAGACCCAGAAAAAGTTAATGTTGCAACTGTTCCCGATCCAGATGCGCCAGTCGTTGTATTAGGTGTGCTTGTTGAGAAGTAAGCAGGGGATGGGTTGCCTAAAACATCGGTAGCTAAAATTTGATAAGTATCAGCAGAAACATAATAACATTGATACAAACCAAACAAAACAAGACCACCAACAGCAATAGGTGTCTCAATAAAAACTGTATCGTAATTACTGATATTACTAGCAGTTTGAGTAATTGTAATAATATTACTTCCAGCTGTAGTAGAAACATTAACAGGGACAGAAGAACTTGTAATGGTTTGAGGTGTTATATTTTGAACACTGCCATTTGCGTTAGGTATAATTCCTAACGATGCTGTAGCACCATAAGCTAACCAAGTTTGTGCGTTGGCATCTTCCCAAGCCCATAATGCCCTGATAGGTGATCCGATTGAAACGGGAATGAATTTTTGCCATCCGCCATATTTTTGAACCAAGCCAAGGCCAGTACGATCAGGAATAAAACGAATAAGCTGGCTATACGATATAGCTGCTTGGTTAAGGGCTGGTGTTTTGTTTTCATCTACGCCTGGTATTAGTTGAAGTGAAGCATGAGGCATTATGGCCCCCGTGTAGGCGTAGCAACAGCAGATTGTGAAGTAGATGACCAAGCAGATGCTTGGAATTTTTTGCGATACTCCTCCGCAATTGCACGAGCTAGCATACTTTGATATTGGCTTTCATAACTTTGAGCCTGAGCAGGATCATCTGACATACGACCAAAGTTGCGTTGATATGCAGATACATAAACAAGCGATGCCATAATCAATAAATCTGGCAAATATGTGCTTATGAAGTTTGTGCTTGTGGCTGCTTGAGAAGTATTAGCAAATTGATACAAAGAAGGTGTGCGTATTGTACCAACAGCCAAAACACTATAATTCTGGTCTGGATAGGGGCCAACTATAAATAATTGAGATGTATTACCTGAAGTTGCCTGATCACCACCATAAACAGCAAAGTATTTAGGGGTTCCTGTAGCACCCGTTCCATAGGGATAAACGTTGTTGATAAATTCTTTTGTTGTTGGAATTAAAGGAGCATTAACAACAGTTTGATCATTTGAGGTAACAGAAAATGTTTGTAATGTAACAAAATCATTAACTGAAATACTCAATGAATTATTACCAGAAGACAAATTGTAAGTATTTGTTGTCATTGATTGATTTAAATCTAAATCACGCTGAATACGAAGTTCAGCATAATTTAGCATCATAGGTATAATGGTATTAAAATTGGTATCAGGGTTTGATGTAGTACCGCCGTAGGTTACGTTAGCTAAATAATTAATGCCATTAATTGTGGTATTGGTTGCAGACGTAAAGGTTGGCACAATAGCCATCTCAGCCATTTGAGTGATGTAGCCATTGTACGTTAAGGCATTGGTTGCTGGAACGCTCATTTAACACCTTGGCAATATGCCTCACGGCGTGCATTATTTTCCTTTACATCGTGAATGGTTTGGTCGGTATCTTTGGGAGACCAACCAATACCAGTCCACACAGCGCAGGTACTACTTACGCTCAAAGGCATCTGGACTGCGCAACCCGTCAGGGCTGCTGTCAATAGCATCAACCCTATCACCAGCTTTAATGGCTTCATCGACCCGCTCCAGAGACTGCGCCGTTTCTTTAGCTTGATAGGCTGAAACTGCGTCTGAACTTATTTTGTAATATACCCCAAAAAGGGCAACAATTACAATGGCTGCTATAGCAACATACCGCCCTATAGGGGTAAGAAGAAAAGCAATCATACGCCATGCTCCTCTAAATGTTTTGACCGCCAGTACCAAATTGCTGCCCCACAAAGAACAATAACTAAAAACAGGTCAAAAGTCGTATTGGACAAAAGCCCTTGTACCTGCGTAAGTAAGTCGTTTGCTGATTGCGCTTGACCAACAATGTCTGACGCATGATCGGCTGCGGTTTTAGCAACACCCGCCACGCCAATCGCAGATGTTGCCAAGGCTGTATTGCCTTGCTTACTTTCAGCCATCGTCTTGGTTTGCGGTACGTCAGGGGTAATGCGTTGTTCTTGCTCCTCAACGGGTTTGCCGCCCGTGTTCCACCAATCTGTTTCGGCGTTCCGACGACGGACAAGACCGGGCAATACCTTCCCGCCACCTTTAGTCCATTTCTGCAGTTCTGTTGGAACCCGATCAAATTGTTTTGCATTGACACACTTTAAAAGAGTTGATGAAGCTAAATTACCCCTACCAGCATTATAACAAAAATCGACCAATACATCGAATTGATGCTGTGAAAGTTCTACTTTAACAAGAGCTTTAACATCGTTTTCAAACTTAACCATATCAGCTGCCAAAATACGATTGGCATCTTCTTGTGATATAGTCATGCCCTCGGTTACTTCAGGAGCACCAGCAGCAGATGTATGACCATATCCAATAGTCAAAATACCTGCTGGACACCGATAAGCTGTTAATTTGCAACCTTCAAATTGTTTCGTAAGGGCGTTTAATCCGCCTTCAGACATATTCATAAGATCAACCTTTCACAGTTAAGAGATAAGCCACAAAAAAGGCAACAAAGATAAAGCATAGAAGTATTACAGCTACGCTTACCCAAATCATTAAACCACGCAAAAAGTTTTCACGTTCACGCTTGGCTTTTTCGGCAGCAAGTTTATCAGCTTTTTTAATACGGGTGATTTCTTCTTGTAGCCGTATCCACTCGCCATAGCCATATTCGGACACAAACAAGTTTTGAGCTTCCTGCATCATCTTGTTGATTTGCTGTTTAGCAGCATAAGCATCCATAGCCCTTTTTTCGGCAGTTTCTTTCGATTGAAAGATGCTTTTGGGCGGATCTGCAACAAGACGTGTAATTTCGCCGACAGAACCCATAAGGGAACTGACGTCCTGCATCATGCCTTGGATTTCCTTGCCAGCGGCTATGCCTGATTTAATAGCGCCATAGGCAGTCTGGGCTAACGCAAGTATTGTAAGAGGGTCCATGCCTCATCCCCAACATTGCACTTCCCTCTAAATGCTTATTAAAACTATATAATTTAATTGTGAAAGAAATTCTACCTAAATGACCAATCGTGGGACGATAAATAACCAATAATACCAGAGATAAGCGTACCAAGAACTATCATGATACGCCATCCACCTCTAGCTTCATGTAAAATTTGTAAAATCTCAGCCTGACTTCTTTTAATATCGACCATATCCTGTTCAACAATTTTAACTCTGGCTAGTAAATCGCCTATTGTTACGGATGTTTGGTCAAGATCAGACATTTTTTCATTCCTGCGGAGCGTCTGGTGTAGCCGTTGCATCTGCCGCTGGTGCAGCATTAGCTTGGGCCGCAGAAGCAAGTTGAGCATCCCCGTCAGCTTTAATTTTATTAATTAAAGCCTGTACCTCGGCAAAAGGACGAGAACCAAGGCAATTTAAGATGTAATTAACTTCTTCTACTGTTAAGGTTAAATTCACGTTCATTTTCCATTTCCCTCTGGTTTAATGATCGCAGTCGATGACTCACGATCTATATTTAATACACCAAAACAACAAATATTCCAATCCTCTCCATCACGTTCATCCGTAATTGGGACAGAAATATTCAGATGTTTAAATAGGTATTCTTTGCTGTTGTCTTCGAATACCCGCCACACATGGTCAGGCGTTCCACGCCCATCCATGCCACGGCTTTTGTTAAATCTGATGCTATACTTTGGCATTAGATTATTTCCGCTGCTGGAGCGGGACAAGCGGGTGGTGGTGCAAATTGAACGCTAAGGTTAAAATGCACAAATTTAATTGGCTTTTTACCTGCGTGGCGACCAAATGAGTGTGGCAACCAACCATTTGTAAAGACAATCATACCAGGCTTAGGTTCAAAGTTAATCATGTCGCTGGCTTCTGTAGCCATTGTCATGTTGGTTTCATCCAACCCAACGATTGTCTTGGCAGGGCGTGGATCATGAATAACTAAACGTGAACAGCCTTCTGGCGTATCAAGGAAATAAAAACCTACGATTTGTGCTCCAAATTTATGTGTATGTTGTTCCATAAGGGAATGTTTGGAATGTTCTTGTGTCCACATTTCAGTAAAAAAAGTTTGTTTATCTGTCATGTTATATCCCTGATCTTTAAGAATATCCCACGCAGTTTGAGCAATATATTTTGAAAATTTTTCAATTCTTGGATCAAGAAAGTAACTTTGCGTCATAAATAAAGGATATATTTCGTTTTTCTGTGTTTTTTCCTTAACTTCATTAAGATGTTCTTCAGAAACTTCCATTACAGATTTAAGAAAATCTGGTCTATGAACTATATATATTGAGGTTGGAAAATATAAATACTTTTCAACCTGTATTGGCAGATTGTTCATTATAACCCCCTCTGGTTAAAATATATAATAAACAATTTTTTATAAAGGACAACTTAGATTAATTATGCCAAGGTAATGGCAATGATGTATTTTGAGGAGAAATTTTAGCTGCTATTTCCGCATCTAACTGTGCCTCAAGAGCCGAAACTTGAGTGGCCCCTAATGCAGCCTGCACCCATCCAATGACTTCAGCCTGAGTAAGTTGATTATAGGCCGTAAAGGGTGAGCCAGCTGTGTATGTTACATCAGTTTCGCCGTTGGTTGTCGCCTGATATGAAATTGTGTTTGTTGACCCATCCATATTTTTAACTTGCTGTGTCTCGCTGCTAAAAGCTTCAAGATACCAATAAATTTTAGACACAACATTAGTTTGCCCATTTGATGACGGGACAATGTTCATGTTTGCGATATGCCAAGTGTATGTGTTTGCCATTTTTTTACCCTAAAAATGTACCTTGGAACAGAGATGCACCAGTGTAAATTCTATAAACAGCTGATGAATTATATGCTGATGCATATACTGAAACTTGGTCGCCAGCATTGCAATTTATTACTTGGAAAGCCTGTATTGCACAAATAGCAACTTGACCACTTGAACCGCCAATATAAACATCTGATACGGGTCTAGATCCAGAAGGTGCTGAACCATTAACAAGAAAATAATGATACATAGTTGCTGAACCAGCAGAATTAGTGCCGTAAGTCGAACATTGAAATAAATAATATCCGCTAGTTGGAACCTGATAATAATACGATGATGTATTAAAAGTTCCACCACCCCTATTAAGCGTAACTATATTAAATGGTAATGTCGTATTTGTATAAGTTTGATCGCTATTACTTGTTAATGATGCAACAAAAGAAGGTTGCAATGGCATTGATACATTGCCATTTGAATTAACTTTTAATCCTACTGTGCCGTTAGTTGCAATTGCAACAGAATTTGTTGTCGGAAGATAAATTCCGTTGGTAGGGGCAGAGGAACCTGATGGAACAAGTGTTGCTGCCGTTACGCCGTTTGTACCATCAATAATTGCCGACATAGTTCAGTTCCTTAGCTTGCAGGAGCAATAGTTAATTGCCCTTCTTGCACTAATTTCATAATGTTTTTGTAATCACTGTTTTCTGGATCAAGTGGGATAGAAATAAATTGTCCACTTGCCAACTCAGCATTGATGCACATTGGTTTTCCATCAAGACCATTTACATAGTATGCGTTAGTGTACATTTTTATATCTCCGCTGACCAATATAAACCATAAGTTGATTGTGAATTTTGAGATAAATAACAAACTGTTCCTGTTGTTCCACCAGATCCAGTTCCTACACTTAAAAGATAATTAAATGTACCAGAAACACTATTTACTGATAAGGATGTTACAGCGCTAAATGTTCCACCGCTTGTTGCATAAACGGCATAATTTGAAAGAGTAGAACTGTCAGTTGTTAGAGATGGCACAGTCCTCATTTGAACGGGGAAAGTTCCACCTATAAGAGCATTTGTGACGCTACCCCAACCACCAGAACCGGAAAGCCAATTGTAAGCAGATGGTCCAACAGGCCTATAACAATATCTTTGGCACTGCGATAATTGATCGCTGTAGGTATTAAATTGATATGGTGTTGCTACGGAACCAACTTCTAATTGTACGCCTGTTATGTAGAAAGTTGCGCCTGATGTCGCAGTTATATTTTGAGCACTTGATGTTGAATAATAATTTGAAGAATTCCAAGACCCAGCTGTTGTTTGATAATTTGAACCGCAACCCAAATTAAAAGATAAAGCTAATCCCTGCCCATTTGTCGTATTATAAGAAAAAGTTGTTGTGTCACCGGGTATTGTAACAGTTATATACGTCCATGTATTTGCAGAGGCAAGGCTGAATGTAAAAACATAAGACCTGAAAGTTGAACCATTTGTTCCAACGACAGATCCTGCAAATGTTCCGGTCAATGAGCTATAAGCCCAAAACGAAACTGTTATAGTCTTGGCATTTGCCGTACCGAAATTAAGATCGGCGACATTGTAGCCTTCGATCCATTGAAAACCAACCAGAAGGTCGGTTGAGACGGATGTATATGCAGAGCTGGATGTAAAACCAAGATATTTTGTAAAGCCCGCTGGAGGTGTTACTGACCCTGCGTTTTGCTGAACAGTGAATTTTGATGCTTGCGTTACATAATATGACCAACGATCAACTGTATAAACATCAGACCCCGTTGTTGAGGCCGTAACGCTTGCACCCGCATTTCTTTGGTCAATTAACATATTACCATTGATAATACGATTGCGTGGCCCAAGGCTCGCAGCAGTACCCATATTGGTATTGTCGTTGAAGGTAATGCCTGTGGTTCCGTTAACTGCGAATGACATATTATGCTCCTACCTTAGATTTTAAGGTGGCTATTTCTGTTGCTTGTGCGTCAACGGTGGATTTAAGTTCTTGGATTGATTTTACCAACATCAACACAAAATCAGTGTATCGAACGGTTTTGTGGACAGTTTCTTTCACAGGATCTTTTTGGTCAAAAACCATTTCAGGCAAGATTTGTTCAAGTTCTTGCGCAATGACACCAATGTGAGTCTGTGTCGCAGAATTTTCTTCTTTATAGCTAAATTTTCTTACTTTCACTTGGTTTAACAAGCTTAAATAATTTGGAGCATCAATGATGTTTTCTTTGAAATTGACGTCAGAAATAGCGCTAATCGTTCCAGTTGTCGTTGATAAAGCGCCGCCCGTTGTCAATTGCATCCTTGCCGTTCCAGAGCCATAATTTCCATTATACCAAACCATACTATAGGAAGCGCCACTTTCTCCCGAAACGAAATGCCAATTTTGTGAAGCGGTAGAACTATTACCAAATGTAATGACACCTCTTGGGTTTCCATCACCTGAAGATGTTATGTTGATGCTCCCGTTTGAAGCATCGTAATTGGTAGTATTTGACAACCGACCAGAAACAATTTGACCGCCATATTGCGTTATTTTGCCTACGGATGTTGTCGTCCCTACCAAAAGATTGCCACCGCCTGGCTGCATAACAATGTCACCAACATTGCCAGCAGATGTTAAACCTTGGAAAGCAGGAACTGCATAATTGGATTGTGACCACCAAACACCAGATTGTGACCCGCTTACAAAACCAAGATATACATCTCCACGCCCACGCACTGTTCCGTTAACGTCTAATTTATAAGCAGGCGAACTTGTCCCAATGCCAACATTCCCGCTGCCATCAATATACATCGTATTTGTGCCAGCGGTTTGAAACTGGACTGTACCCGAATTATCGGGTGTCATTGTCAAACCATTAGATGTTGTAGCGTTAAGAATAACTGACATTATAAGACCACCCATCTTGATCCAGTGGGAACTGTAACAGTCACGCCACTATTGATTGTAATTGGACCTGTTGACATAGCATTTTGCCCTGATGGTATAGAATAGCTAGTCGTGACAGTTTGACCATTGAGATAAAAGACCTGATCAGCACCACCACCAGTTGCGCCGCCACCAATGCTACCCCAAGCAGTTCCATTATAACCTTCAAATGCGCTTGTTGTTGTATTATAGCGGAAATAACCCTGCACACCAGTAGGACGTTGCGATGTTGTACCAACGGGGACTAAAACAGCATCTGTTGCAGAAATATATAAGCTGCTTGCAGGGGATGCCGTTCCAATGCCGAGGCGGAAGTTTGTGTTATCCCAAAATAACTTAGAGTTATTTTGCGTATAAACACCAGAAGAACCAGCAAAGACTACCGAACCAGCGGTAAATGCGGTTGCCGTTCCTGTGCCGCCATTGCCAACGGGCAAGGTACCCGTCACACCTGTTGTCAGAGGAAGGCCCGTAGCATTGGTTAGAACAACCGCTGATGGCGTTCCCAATGCAGGTGTCACCAATGTTGGTGAGGTGGAAAGAACAACAGATCCTGAACCTGTCGATGTCGTAACACCCGTACCGCCAGCAAGAACAGGCAATGTTCCAGCCGTTAAAGCCGATGATGATGTCGAGTAAAGCGCATTATTGGGGGCGGTAAAATTGGTTAATCCAGTGCCACCATAGCCGACACCAATTGTTGTTCCCTGCCAAGTTCCTGTGCTGACAGTGCCGAGATTTGATGTCGTTGCCGTCAGGGTTGTGAACGTACCAGCGGCAGCCGTTGAGCCGCCAATTGTCGTGCCATTGATTGTGCCGCCAGTAATAGCCACGCTGTTGGCGTTTTGCGTGGACATCGTGCCAAGGCCAGAAATAGCCGTATTTGGTATTGTGGTCGATGCCGTCATCGGCGATGTGCCGTTGCCGTACACATAACCAGTCAATGTAGACGCACCTGTGCCGCCATAAGGCACTGTAATTGTGTTGGCGTTCCAAGTACCAGCCGTAAGCGTCCCAACGCCTGTAATGCCCGTATATGACCCGCTAATGAGGGATGAGCCAATAGTTCCTGATGTAATTTGTGAAGCGGCAATCGCAATTGATGTATTAGAAGCAGCCGTTAATTGGCCCTGCGCATTGACTGTATATGTTGGCACAGATGAAGCGGAACCATAAGATCCTGATGTGACCGCTGTGTTTGTAATGCTGAATTGCGAACCTGAAAGGGTAAGGCCCGTTCCAGCGGTATAAGTCGGCACTTGGCTAAATTGCGTTAAAGTAATCGCAGTTGTGCCAATAATAATATTGCCCTGCGTTGTAATAACGTAGGCTTCGCCAGCATCGCCGCCGCCTGTGACAAGGAAATAAGAGCCAGCTGAAATACCAGATGTGCTATTGGGTATGTATTTATTGCCATCCGTGGCACGAGTTAGCACCCAATTTGTCGATGCTGAACCTTGGTTTGTGCAGGTATAAATGCCGTTTTGGTAAGCATTTGTTTGACCTGTTACAAGAACACGATCATTTAATTGAACAGTATAACCTTCAAGAACAAGGGCAGCCTGTGTTCCAGCATTTGTTAATGTCGCACCAACACCAGAATTAGCACGAGTTGTAATGCTTAATCCTGTGCCATTGGTAAATGTGGTAATCTCTGGACCATAATAATCCAAAGATAATGTGAATGTATTAGCGTCAATAACAGACCAAACAAAGTATGGCGTTCCCGACACCAATCCATTTGCGGTTACAGATGGCACCACCATATTGCCAACAGACAACCCATGGCTTGCGCTGGTAAGGTTTGAACCTGATGCAATGGCCGTAATCGTTGGTGTTGTGCCACCCTGCACATAAGTCGCTGTCAGATTGTTATCAACATCCGCCGCAGCTGGTGTGTGAATATCAATACCAGTTGTAGATTGGTCATCGACATATTGCTTTGTTGCAAGTTGTAATGCTGATGTTGGATTTTGTGTAACAGTGACAGATGTTAAACCAGCCAGTGTTGATGCAGTTGCACCAAGGGCAACATTTGTTGTGCCAATTGTAACACTGCTGTTGGTCAAACCTGAATTAGGTATTGTTGAAACGGCAGTAAATGCGCTGGTTCCATTGCCAACCAAATAGCCAGTTAAAGAAGTAGCGCCTGTGCCACCTTGACTAACTTGAACAGTGCCAGTTGTTATTGCCGACGCATCAATGGCTATTGAGGCGTTAGAAGCCGCAGTCAATTGACCTTGAGCATTAACTGTAAATGTCGGAATCGTAGATGCCGAGCCATAAGATCCAGCGCCTACAGTTGTGTTAGCAATGCTTAATGTGCCTGAAGCTGTAATTGGGTTTGTGGTGTTGCTTTGAAGACCAGTTCCAGCACCAATACTTGTAACAGTACCCGTACCAGTGATTGAATACCAAGTAGGATCTGAACCAGATCCATTTGTTTTCAAAACTTGACCAGAAACACCAGCCGATAATTGTGTCCAGCCAGAAGCGCCATAATACATAATAGCGCCACGAACCGCTGGTATGGCAGTATTTAAAGCATTAACAATAGTTGGTGAGTAAATTGCGTAAGCCAATTGGCCTGATACAATATTTGTAGCATTTGTTGTATCAACGTGGGCCGATGTAGCAAGGCCAGTTACTTGAGTATATGGGATATTGATTGTCGTATTGGTCGCTGATGTTATTGTGCCATATGAATTAACAGTAAAAACAGGCACAACAGATGCTGAACCATAAGTTCCTGCTGTGACTCCTGTCGTTGGCTGTGTAGGAGTTGACCAATATGGTGTCGTGCCATTAGATGTAACAACTTGACCATTTGTGCCAATACCAAGTGTTTGCCAACCAGTTGAACCACGATAAAGAATATTTCCTTGAGTATTGCCAAATGTGTCGAGAATAGCACTCGGTGTTACATCAGATGGGGATGCTGAACCAGCAGTCAAATTAGCTTTAACAGTCCCTGCTGACATTTGGGCGAGGTAAGTATTGCTAATAGATGCCGTGGGGAGTGTAATAGTAACAGCGCCGCCAACTGTCGAAGATTGAAGAGGCGAACTAGCAGTAACGCTGCTAATGCCAGGCGCAGGATAAAGCGATGCGGTGTACTGTGCAATTTGCTGTGCTGTAACCCTTACTGAGGTATTAGATTGCACAGCCTCTAATTGTTCGGAACCGCTAATGGACGTGGCTGACGGCAGTTGAGGAATTGTAATGTTAGCCATGTCTTATGGTCCCACTTGAGGTATCTGCGTATAACCATACGGAAGCCCAACTAGCGCCGTTACCATATTGGTTTTGCCAGTCAAAAGCCCACCCGAAGGTATAGCAGAATATGTTTGATAGGTGAAGGCTGTAGCTGTTGTAACAGTCACAGAATAAAATCCATTGGCTAAGTTATTTGATAACCCTTCCACGGAAATCTGGTCATTAGTTTGCAGACCATGAGGCGAAGAAAATGTTACGGAAATAACTGTAGATCCAGCAGACGTAACAGACAGAGGATTTAATTGAACATTATAATGCGTTGTCCCATTTAAGGGCATAACAGCACCTTGTTCTAATCCAACTGGTTGCCCATAGGGTTGCGTTGTCAACTGCTGATTGTCTTGTGTAATTAAATTAGTCGTTGACGGAATTGGTATGCCAGTCGTCAGGTCATAAACAGTCGGCGCTGAAGTCGTTTGATAATTGCTTTCAGCCGTCACATAATCTTGAATACGAGCATTAATAATTGGCATTGGATCTGCTGGCACAACAATAGCTCGTAACTGTTCTTGTGGAACGTCAAGACATTGGTCGCAGACAAGTATTCTTTTGTTAATAAGGCTTGCTCCAGCCCAATCATATTGCCATTTTAGATTGACATGGTTGTACAGAAACCCACACCTGTCGCATATACCGAAGGCTCTTGGATTACTAACACTAACCGACGCCCTGCCGTGTGGCCTCATCTAAAATACCCTGCAATTTGAGGGGAAAAGTATTGCTGCGCATACTCAACATTTTGTTCAGCAGCAACAGTATAAGCTTTATCTGCCCTTGCCTCTAAAGCAGGAGCCATAGCAGGCATCCAAATCTCTGAAATGCGGTGTGCCAATCCATAAGCAAAGGCATCAAGCCACAAATAAGGAATATCTACCCGCTGACCGCTGGTAAATTCGCTATCTTGAACTTGAATGACACGATAATATTTAAAAAACGCCTCAGAGCCATTTGGAACGGGCCACAAAGTAACTTGTGGAGACAACAAACGATCAAACCAATAGGTTGTTGGGAACCCATTTTGGTATTTATTTGGGTAAGAAGCATATTCTGAACGGCTAATTGGCATAATATAACGATCTGTTTCGTTATTGCCGTATATTTGAGCCATATACCCATCCAAAATCATTACAGTGTTGGGGTTAACACTATAAGTTGATGCTGGATTTGTCGTGGAAATAGTGCCACCAGTGGCTGTGCCCGTTGTTGTGTTTGCAAAAGATACATAACCTGCGCCAGAGGCCGTCACAACAGCCGTAACATTATAACCAGACACTGACGAATTTAAGATCGTAATGTTTTGTCCAACTGTATAAATTGGCGTATTAGGCGTTGGATAAGTAACAGTTGCCGTTGTCCCATCACCTGTAATTTGTGTAATTGCCTGTGATGTTGTCATTGGAACGGAAACAAGATCAACCTGCCACAAGTTAACGCCACGATTTGACCAATTTGCTAAAAGCAAGTTGGAAGCCATGCGTGCCGTTTCCATGTGTTCTTGCAGAAGAGCTGTGTTTCTTATCCCTGCCAGATTATAGGCATAAAGCGTCAGCTCACCTAAAGAGGGATTGTAATTGTAAGTGCCGCTTGTAGCCATAACAGCTCCTATTAGAAGGTCGTAGCTGTAGCATTACTGATCAAATAACCACCAGCAAAGATTGACGCAATATATGGTCCGCCTGTGCTTGATTTAATTTGATATTGAATGTCCGTTCCAGCGGGATGAGCGACAGGAACAGTGTACGGAATGTTAA
>Ga0007866_1000244_pt1 | contig 15619 bp, 16 predicted proteins | sample CryBogCBH18Jul07_FD_71223 | JGI IMG/M metagenome (GOLD analysis project Ga0007866, IMG submission 71223) | Freshwater microbial communities from Crystal Bog, Wisconsin, USA - CBH18Jul07 | ecosystem: Environmental > Aquatic > Freshwater > Lake | place: Crystal Bog, Wisconsin, USA | collected... | reverse complement strand
GTAGCAGTACAAGGACGTGTTCCTGTACGTGTTGTTGGACAAGTTCGTAAAGGTGATCGTCTAGTTTCAGCAGGTGCTGGTCTAGCACGATCAGCAACAAGAAGTGAAATAACAGCATTTAATGTCATCGGACGTGCATTAGAAAATAAATATACAAGTGATGAAGGTACGATTGAAGCCATCGTCAAACTAAATAGTTAAAACAGGATATAAAATATGTCATACGCATCAGGCGGATTAATTCAAGCAACAGATTTCAATGGTATAGCCAACGGCACCACAGGTGCTAACGTTGCTTGGGTTTGGGGAGTTGGATATGGAAGTGTAGGATATGGCCAAGGCACTACTGCTTTAGCTTCATTAACCACTGGTACACAGGTAACAGCTGCGCAATGGAGTGGTATGTTAAGTGCTCTCAACGGCGCGCTAGGCCATCAAAGTGGTAGTGGCGCACAACTAGGTCCATTGAATTACACTACTGGTCAAACTATTACATATTTTTCTAACGTATTGACAGCTGCAACAACAATCAATACTAACGCTGCATTATACACAGCACAAGGTACTACTCAAACAGGGTCAACATTTAGCCCAAATCCAAGTGTAGGTTCTGGTAGTGCATATAACAATGCTGACATGGCTGTGCGCACTGTAACGTTTAACAGTGGTGCTGATGCTGCACGTTATTTCTTTAATGCTGGTGGTCAGATTAACTTTGTTACCATCAGCGTTACTAACAATGGTACAACGGGTACTACACAAAGCACAGACGCAGTAAGTATTCTAAATGCTATCGGTACATATACCATGAAAAATACTCAATATAGAACTTTAGCTACCAGTTTAGCAACTGTGCAAGGTAACGACACTGGTAGTGGTAGTTATACTGCTGACTATGCCAATTTACGAGCACAAACTAATGCAGTAAATTCAGCAGGTGCTGGTGATTATGGTAGTGTGATCACGTTCAGAGTTGGGTTGAATACCGCAGCGCACAGTGCATTCAACGCTGGATTTAACGTAACTTATAATCATCGCGTTGATGTTATTTTCCCAGAAACAACATATTTAACAACCAACTCATGGGGTACTGTAACTATTGCATAATAGTTAAAAATCTTGTATAATATAGGTAAGTTTCTTTGAGCTTACCTATTTTTTTGGCTATATACTTATATGACAGATATCAATCAGCTAGTAGAACAAATCAAACAATCAACAGATTACCAAACCAATAAACGCATCTTACGTGAAAAAATTACCACGGATTTACATTTCGCCTACAACGGTGGATTGTTCAAAGCCACACCTGAACTATTTTCATTTGTGGTCTGTTGGAATTTTGAAGAACTATTCTTGGAAGATACTTATCAAAATCCTATCAAAGTCAATCGCAAAGAATTTATAGATGTGTGTGGACAACACTATCAGATGGTAATGAATCGTTGGCATATAGAATATGAAGAACTCAAACGTGCCCGCAAAGTCTAGAGGCGCGGTTATATTTGCGCATAATACTCCCACAGTTGATTACAAACGTATTGCTGAACAAGCCTCACGATTGATACAGCACACATTAAAATTACCAGTAACTGTCTTTTTAGAAACATCACAAACACAAGATAATTTCCGCATAGGTTATGCCCACGGAACAGAATGGTATAATGGTGATCGTTATCGTGCCTATGAACTCAGTCCCTACGATGAAACTATATTATTAGACAGTGATTATTTAATTTTAGATGATGCACTATTGAAGATATTAGATACTGTTGACGATTATCGCATGATGACAAATAATCAAACTCCTGCATCAGCAGCTAATAATTCAATGGGCGCAACAAGTTTATCGCATGTTTGGGCGACGGCAGTGATTTTTAAAAAAACAAACAAAGCAAAACAATTATTTGATTTAATAGGCAGGATACAACGCAATTACGATTACTATAGAAGATTATACAATTTCTCAGCTCGTAATTTCCGCAATGATTATGCTTTTGCTATAGCTGATAATATCATCAATGGATACCAACCTAGTCAAGGCATACCATGGACAATGTTGACAGCAGATAAACCAATTAAGAAACTAGAAATAAAAAATAATAATGTAATCTTACGTGAAGAAAACTCTGCACATGTCTTGCCTAGACAAAGTATACATGTTATGGACAAAGATTATTTACAGTCAGATGAATACGTAGAATTTGTGGATAGTATATGCCAAACAAACTAGCCCAGCAGGGATTTTTAACTATCGCACAAAATACACCTGGTATAGACTATTTGCGTCTGGCCTACGTTCAAGCTATGAGTATTAAACTTGTTATGCCTAAGGCAGAATATGCAGTTATAGTTGATGATGCAACAGCAAAATATATAACAGACAAACACAAAACGGTATTTGATTATATCATACCATTGCCTGTTGACTATGCTCGAGATGATGAATGGAAGTTGGCCAATGAATGGCAGGCATTTACATTAACTCCTTTTAAAGAAACTATTAAAATAGAAAGTGATATTCTTTTTACAAGATCAATTGAGCATTGGTGGACTACGTTCCGTCTACGTGATGTTGTACTCAGCCTTGGATGTAAAGATTATCAAGGTAACAGCAGCAGTGTAAGAAGATACAGACAGATATTTGATGATAATAGTTTACCTGATACCTACAATGGATTGATGTATTTCCGTTATAGTCAAACAGCACATGATTTTTTTAATGTTGCTAGACAGATTTGGCACGATTGGGATTTAATTACTCCAACTTTAAAAAACTATAGAGATGAGGAACCTAGCACAGATTTAGTCTATGCCATTGCGGCAAACTTTATAGGGATTGAAAATTGTACATTACCAGCATGTGATTTTATTAATTTTACACATATGAAAAATGCTATTAATAATTGGCCAGAATCAACACCGTGGGCAGAAATGGTAGTCAGTGAATTTGATCTGCCTATGATACGAATTAACAATGTTAACCAATATCATCCTTTACATTATCAAGATAAAGATTGGGTAACAGATGCAGTTGTAGAGAGGTTTAAAAATGAACTCCAACGATGAGTTTTTAAAAGCTCTACAAGCATTACCACAACCAAAATCTTTATTTGTAGAATATAGAATATATTACAATGATGATGGTGATATAATCAGTTGTGCTATGATTGATCATCCAACTGATACTCAATATTTGGTTGTCACTAAAAAAGAATACAACGAGTATTTTCGTTATAAAGTCGTGAACAACAAGTTGAAATTAATTGACAACGACCCAGGATATCGCGTACAATTAACTAGTAGTACCCAAGGTTATTGTGTGGTAAAGAATCATGCAGGAATTGTTTTGGAGAATGGTGAAGAATCACTGATGGTGGAATATTATGCCGTTAACTAGGATGATGTGCGTTGGACCCAGCAGAATTAACGAAACTATGGCCGTATTGCATTTTGATTATCGCATATACCCAAAATTAGATAAAACTTATATTATAAGTCCATATACTGAAAAAGATTTTAGGACTTTATTTAAAGAATTTAATATCAATGATCAAAACATTGAGATACTACCAGAAACATATTTTGATAATCATTATGATTTAAGCTGTTGGACTATAGAAAATTGGTATAAACAACAGGCATTCAAACTCTGTGCATTAGATCATTTTGACGATGAATATTTTTTAATACAAGACAGTGACATTATTATACTAAAACCTTATACCATTTGGTCTAGCGGTAATTTAAATTTTAAAGGTGAGGAATTATGGTGTCCGCAGGCTAAAGTCTACAGTGATGCAGTAGAAGAATTTATAGGACTTAAGAGAACAGTTCCATATAGTTGGGTCAATGAAATATTCCCATATAGTAAACAAGATTGGCAAAGTTTAAAAGAATTTATAGAGCAACGATATAAAAAATCATGGCAGGACGCTCTCACTGATTTTAGACCATTTGATGCAACACGATGGTTTAGTGAATATGAGTTATTAGGAATTTATAAAACTAATCAATCTACAGGATGGACTTATTTTTCTTATGCAAGCCAGCCTCCAATATATACCTGGGATGATTTTTATAATACTGATTGGAAAAGACATGGAGCAGTTAAATTCCATGCACGCCCATTGAAATTCATGACAAAAGAAGAAGCACATAAAGTAGTGGAGTTTTTAAATGACATTAATTGATATAGCAGATTTAGATTGCATCTATCTCAGTTACGATGAACCTAAGAAAGAGGAAACATGGATTAAAATACAAAACATGGTTCCATGGGCTAAACGTGTAGATGGAATAAAAGGCAGTGATGCAGCACACAAGGCCGCGGCAGCCGCTAGTGAAACAGATCGCTTTGTGCTGATTGATGGGGATAATATACCAGATCCAGAGTTCTTTAATCTACAACTTACATTAGATAAAGATACTAAAGATAAAGTATTCCGTTGGAAAGCTCGTAACATCATCAATGGTCTTATGTATGGCAACGGTGGTATGAGCTGTTGGACCAAAGACTTTGTTAATAATATGCGCACACATGAAAATACAGATGGCACAGAAGCCAATGATGTAGAATTTTGTTTCTATCCTAACTACTGGGCCATGCATGATTGTTATTCAACTACATATCCTAATGCCACACCATATCAAGCGTGGCGTGCAGGATTCCGTGAAGGTGTCAAGATGTGTTTAGATCGTGGGCGACGCCCAGGCTTAGTGGACTTTGAATTAAAAGTACAGCAACGTAATTATGATCATCTGTGTGTTTGGCAAAGTGTAGGCACAGACGTTGAAAATGGTTGGTGGGCTGTATATGGTGCAAGATTAGGCACATGGATGACCATGCTACAGAATTGGGATTATCGTGATGTACAGGACTTTGACAAACTAGCAGTGTTGTGGGAAGAATTTAAAGATCATGATCAAGACAACTGTACCAGCATGGGCAATATATTAAGAATGAAACTAGCACTACCCATAGTAGATATGGCTCCAGATGCCAGTGCATTTTTCAAACACCACTATAAGAGTGTGTTTAAAAATCGAGGAGTAATGGAACGTGAGTAAAAGTAAATTCATGTCAGCGGCAGAAACCATGAAGGATCAGCTAGGTCCTGCGTTATGCCTAGCTAAATGGCAACAGGTAAGTTTACATTTACCAACAGGGCTTAACAATAGCTGTTATCATCCTCCCTTGCACGAGATTGATGCACAGCCACTAGAGTTCCATCCTAGTAGACTACACAATACTGACTATAAAAAAGAGCAACGTAAAAAAATGCTAGAAGGCGTTCGTCCTAAAGAGTGTAACTATTGCTGGACCATGGAAGATGCCGGACATCTAAGCGATCGTCATTATCGATCAGGTGAACCTTGGGCAGTTAATCATTTAGAAGAGATTCGTTCTTTACCATGGGACGCAGATGTAACGCCTAGCTATGTAGAAGTAAACTTCAGTCATGGTTGTAATCTAGCATGTAGCTATTGCAGTCCGCAGTTTAGTACAGAGTGGCAGAAAGACATTGATCGTTGGGGTGCTTATCCTACAAAGAGCCCACATAATGATCCTATGCATTTCAAAGGTCGCCGTCAGCCTATTCCTGTTAAAGATAATAATCCTTATGTTGAAGCATTTTGGCGTTGGTGGCCTGAACTTTATCCTAAACTAAAACACTTCCGTATGACAGGTGGTGAACCACTTATGGACAAGAATACACATCGCGTGTTTGACTATATCCTAGCTGCACCTAAGAGTGATTTACATGTTGATGTTACCAGTAACTTTAGTGTAGAGCCAGAATTGTTTAACAAGTACCTAGACAAAGTAAAACAATTATGTACTGGTGAACGCATAGAACACTTCATGCAGTATGTCAGCTTAGACACAGGTAATCCCAAGCATGCTGAATATATCCGTCGCGGACTAAACTATCAACGCAATCAAGCCTATGTACATCGTTACTTAACAGAAGTGCCAGGTCGTAACAGTTTGACCTATATCATCACAATGAATAACCTTAGTATCTTGGGCCTTCAACGGTTACTAGAACATATTTTAGAACTACGTAAACTGTATAGCACTGAATACCAACGTATTTGGTTTGATACTCCTGTGTTGAGAACACCAACTTGGCAAAGCCTACAGATACTTCCAGAAAGCTATGTACGCATTTTAGAAAATGTCGTCAAATGGATGAAGCTACATCGCTTAGATGAAGACAGTGATCGCTTTGATGGATTTAAAGATTATGAAATCCAACGCATGGAACGCGATCTCGATTGGATGAAACGTGGTAAAAAACTCACAGAGAAATACATACAAGAACAGCGTGCTGACTTCTATCGTTTCTTTAGTGAATACGATAAGCGTCGCGGTAGTGGCGGAGGTGATACGGCTTACTTCTTAGATGTATTTCCACAGATGAAAGAATTTTGGCAGGAGTGTAAATGGCATGCCGAAGCTAGCTAACGAAACAGACTTACAATACAAGCGCAGAGTAATTGACATTAAGTCAGCGAGCTTTTGCGGTGCCAAATGGTATAATGCTACCATATGGTTAGGGTCTGGTCAGACTACCAGTTGCCACCACCCCTTGCCACATCAGGTCAGCGTAGAACAGGTGATAGCCAATCCTAAAGCCCTACACAATACACGTGAAAAGAAAAACGATCGCGCATTGATGCAAGATGGACTTCGACCTAAAGGCTGTGAATACTGCTGGAAGATAGAAGACATGGGCGAAGAGCCTGAATTTAAATTAAACGGTGACGTATTTATCAGTGATCGTGTTTATAAAACTGTTATATATGAGGACAAAGACTTAGATGAAGCTTTCAATACTAGCCCAGAACAAGACGTTAATTTACAAACCTTGGAAATCGCTTTCGATCGCACTTGTCAGTTCGCTTGTAGTTACTGTAATCCAGCTTTTAGCAGCACTTGGGTTAAAGACATCAGGCGTAATGGCGGATATACCAATTTGGTTTCGGATGGTAGGAATCATTTCACTCATGAGCACGATAGTAGTCAGCTGTATACTATCAATGATGTTAATCCCTACGTGGAAGCCTTCTTCCGTTGGTGGGAGTCAGACCTACACAAGACGCTCAAAGAACTAAGGATCACAGGTGGTGAACCCTTGATGAGTGGTTACACTTGGCGTCTGATTGATTGGTTCCAAGCGAATCGTGGAGCAAGTAAAACACGATTGGCAATTAATAGCAACTTAGGTTTTGAACAAGATAAATTAGAAAGGTTATTAACAGCTACTGAAGGTATTGAACTAGATCTATACACCAGCAACGAAAGCATAGGACAGCATGCTGTTTATTTACGTGACGGTTTAGATTGGAATCAATGGTGCAGTAATGTTGAGTTTCTATTAGATAGTAAACGATTACGTGGACTACATGTCATGTGTACCATTAACGCCCTTTGCCTATTAAGTCTTACTGAGTTCTTGTGGAGCATAGTAAAACTCAAACAGAAGTATGGTAAAGATGCGATTAACTTTAGCCTTAACATCTTACGTTTCCCTAGCTTCCAAAGTCCATTGATATTGCCTATAGAATTCCGTCAGCAAGCTGCAGGAGAACTAGTAAGATTTCACTTGGCCAATACACAGATATTGCATGAGTTTGAAATCAACCAAGTTGAACGTTTATTTAACTATCTACAAGAAGTTGATACACCACACAGCGGTGCATTAAGTCGAGAAATCCTACAACGTGACTTTAAGAACTTTTATGAACAGTATGATCAACGTCGTGGCAAAAACTTTAGAGAAACATTCCCACAATTAGCTGAATGGTACGATACATTATGAGCGACAAAGAAAAAGATTATTACGAAAATTATAATTATAATGATCGTAAACCAGTTTTTATAGATGAAAAAGATTTGCGATCTGATCAGGTTGATCGTTTAACTAAAAGTGATGTATTTTGCATGATACCTTGGATCCACATGCATGCCTTTCCTGATGGTCGTGCATACCCTTGTTGTCTAGGTGAAGGCGAGTATCCAATTGGCAATTTCAAACAAGATAGCATGGCTACAGTATGGAATCAGGCGGCTTATAAGACAATGCGTAAGAACATGTTGGAGGGGAAACCCTGTAAAGAATGTAATAAATGCTACGAACAAGAACAAACTGGATTTATCAGCATGCGTAACAGCACTAACAAAAACTTTGGCCAACACATCGGTCTTATAGATCAAACCAAACCCGACGGTACCTACGAAGATTTTAAACTACGTTACTATGATATACGATTTAGTAACTTATGTAATTTTACCTGTCGTACCTGTGGCGGTTGGTTTAGCAGCAGTTGGTATACAGAAGAAGAAGAATTATATGGTAAACGTAACTATCCTAAGATCATGTTTGCTGGCCGCACAGAATCAGACATGTGGGAACAGTTAGAGCCACATATCTCTTACCTTGAACAGGTATACTTTGCTGGTGGTGAGCCTATGATGATGGAAGAACACTATCGCATACTTAAAGAACTCGTCAAGCGAGAAATGTTTGAGGTCAAGTTGATCTACAACACTAACTTTAGCCGATTGTCATTGAAAGATGACAATGTCCTAGACCTTTGGCCGCTGTTTAAAAATGTATCAATTGGTGCTAGTTTAGATGGCATGGGACCTAGAGCAGAATACATACGCAAAGGAACTCGTTGGGATCAGATTGAACGCAATCGTGAAGATATGTTACTAGCATGTCCTACCATTGACTTCTATGTTAGTAGTACTGTGAGTCTTTATAATGCGATGCATATCACTGATTTTCATCGTACTTGGGTCGCTAAAGGATACGTTAAACCACAAGATTGGAATGTAAATATATTACAAGGTCCAGAGCGTGATCGTATTGATGTACTTCCGCAGATGTATAAAGAACAGATAACAGCCAAAGTACAAAAACATATCGACTGGCTACGTCCACAGGATCATTTACAACGTGCTACCAGCGGGTATGAAGGCATGTTACGTTTTATGAATGCTACTGATAATAGTCATTTATTAGAAGAGTTTTTCCGTGTTAATGACATACATGACAATTATAGAGGTGAATATTTTGAAACAGTATTCCCAGAATATATTAGTTTGAGATACAATTATGCTACCTGAAAAGATATGTGTGTTACCTTGGGTATCGATTGAGACCAGTCCAATCGGTACTGCACGTCCTTGCTGTTTAGCCAAAGATGAAATTATCTATCATGATGAGCAAGGTATTGAACAAAAGTATAATCTCAAAGAACATACGTTAGAAGAAATCTATCACAGTCGTTATATGCAACTACTACGTAGAGATTTCTTATATGGACAAAAACCAGCAACATGTCAACGTTGTTGGGACGAAGAAGCGGCAGGCCGTATCAGCAAACGCATTAATAGTAAGATTAAATTAAAAGAACATTATGATAGTGTAGATTTTAATGATCTTAATCCTAATAGTTTATGGTTTATTGATCTTAAACTAGGTAATATCTGTAATCTTAAATGTCGTATCTGCGGCAGTTGGTCAAGTAGCAAATGGGCCAACGAAGAAATAGACTATGTTCAAATAGTAGATCGCAAACAACACCTAGCCTACAAATATCTTCAAGACGGTGCATGGCCTAGAGAAAATCCACAGTTTTGGAATAACTTGAAAACATTATTACCTAATATTAAATATTTAGAATTCACAGGTGGTGAACCGTTCCTAATAGAACAACACTTTAAATTACTAGAAGCTGCTGTAAATTCAAACGATAGCAAGCATATTGAAATACATTATAATACCAATGCTACAGTTTTTCCTGACGCGGCGGAGATATGGAATTATTTCAAACATGTTGAAATAGCATTTAGTATTGATAATGTAGATAAACGGTTTGAATATGAACGGTATGGAGCGAAATGGGATCATGTACAATCAAATATTGTTAAGTTTACTGAAATGCGTAGTGCTAAAATATCAACTCAATTATGTACTACGATGAATATACAAAATGTCTACTATCTACCTGAGATTTGTGATTGGATTAGTACACAGACATTTGATCATGTTTACTTTAATATGCTACACGACCCATGGCACATGTGTATTAGTAAGATGACATCTGCAGCACAAGAATTGGTAATTAATAGACTAACTACTCATAATTTTAATCCTAAATATCGTGCAGAGATCATGCGTATAGTGCAATTTATTCGTAATGGTCAAGGGTCAGATGGAACAGAATTTTTGCGTAAAATGCAAACTGCTGATCAGTATAGAAAACAAAGTTTCTTAGCTACACACCAAGAAATAGCCAAGGCTATGGGATATGAATAAACCTGCAACACTCTGCATGGCACCGTGGGTACACACATACCTAAGCCCACAAACTGAACGACGTATGTGCTGTGCTAGTCGTGAACCAGCGCAGAACTTCAAACAGTATATTGATACTGCTAGCGGTACTGGCCGGTACATTCCCATCACCTTAGAGGAACATTGGAACAGTGAACATATGAAGTCAGTGCGACGTCGCATGATGACAGGCGAAACACTATCTGAGTGCGAAGTATGCAATGACAAGTTACTCAACACAGACGTTTACCGTAGTTATTTTGATGGCCTATTCGGTCATAAGTATTCTAGTATATGGGACACTACAGACGCATCAGGACATACAACTATGCGACCTGTAAGTTGGGATTACCGCTTTAGTAATCTCTGCAACTTCAAGTGTCGCATGTGCGGTGATATGTTGTCTAGTGCGTGGGAAAGTGAACAAAGACAACACGACATGATCAATTGGGAAGATCCAAAGAACAACTGGATGTTACCCAAAATTAGAAATCAAATATCAGCATTCCAAGATACCCAAGTTGAGAAAGAATTCGCTGATGCAGTCGAAAGTCATCAAATCGAGGAAGTATATTGGGTTGGCGGAGAGCCACTCATGTACGAACAACATTGGCGTTACATGCAACGCATTGTTGAACTGGGAGATGCTAAAAATGTTTATGCTAGGTACAACACAAATCTTAGTCGCACCAATTATCGCGGTATCAATCTGTGTAGTGATATTTTATCTAGGCTTCGTGACTGGCAAATCTGTGCAAGCCTCGATGGTACGGGAAGAATTGGAGAATATATACGCACAGGTCTCAACTATCAAACGTGGGTTGATAACTTTAAGGCGGGTCTTGGAATCGCTACGCACCGCCGTCAGATGAGGATTGACTTCACACTTACCTTACCGGGTATGTTTGAACTTAAACGTATTGAGCAATTAGCAAACGAATTGGGCGTGGACATACTCGCCAAAGTAGTGTTTAGTTTTAGTCCGGATATCATCATGTCGCCTTTAGCCCTACCCAAATCTATATTGCACGATTGGATAGATGAACTACTTGGAGATAGCATCCACAACAGCTCGTTAAGGGACATGTTGATCCAACTTAAAACACGCCCAACCTTTCAAGAACAGTGGCCCGACACTTACCAAAAAGCTCTTGCAAAAGGTAAGAATCGTGTGCTACAATTAGAGAGTATCCGCCAAGATAGTTTAACTTTGGCTGACATTCTATTAGAAAGGAAAGATATTTTTGAGTGGTATCAATCAATCAACTGTTAAAGTAACTTTACGTAATCCTCTAGATCATGATGACACATTAGATTACTACATCATTTCTGATGACCATCAATTGGCCCGAGATTGGATCATAGCATTAAAAAAGTTATTACAATCAGGTAATTTATTAGAAAAGAATTTTTGCTTCATGGGATTTCCTAAAACAGCTCGCACATTATCTTATCTATGCACAGAAGTTAATCAAGCCATAGCAACAATAAATGCTTTCTTTCCGGACTATCAGATAGAAGAATATTTCACTCCAGATAATGTTGTGGCTTTTGATTATGCTGAAAATGGCCCTAATCATGAATTATTAAACAAATTACATAATCATTTTGAAACACTACAAGGTACAGTATGGAATCTTAGCGATTATTATAAGCGTGCTGATTATGCAACCAAATATTCTATACGTGAATTAAACACACTTTGTCATGAAATGGAAAATTTAATCTTAAGCCAACGCAAATTAGCTACGATGCCATTTTGGGTGCGACCAAGCCAAATTACTACGTTCTTAAACACAACACGTTATGATCTTACCGATGAACACAGACAAGGTTTTTTAACCAATGGATATGATCGTGTGTTTGGTGGAGTATATATGCATTGGTCACAGATAGGTAAAACACTGTTTGAAGTATTCCGTGATGAGCATGCACCAGAGTTAACTGATACAGTCTGTGAAGCAATCACAGAATTACGTTATTACAGCGGTGAATTTGATGTAGAATGGGCTGCAGATATGATTTATGGAGACGAGAATACTCCTTGGCATACCAAACAAATCGATGCATTTAATCAATGGCTAATCAAAAATCAGTTAGATCCTAAAGATAAAAATCTCAGTCTAGGGTATTTGCCGTTGGGTGCTGTTGATTTAGAAACGAGTTTTGGTACCAAAGATATGTTTAAAATCTGGGATATATTGAGCGATTATTTAGACATATATAAAATTACTATCGATGACATAGAAAGAACATTTGACTATTGTTGGAGCGATAGCAATTATAAACAGATGCAGATAGATATGATGAGACCAGGATATGATTATAGTAGCCGGAGGTGATAGCGTTATTTTTGGTAGCGAATTGCAGGATTGTGCTAATGGATATGCAGGATCTTTTAGTTATAAGACCTTTGCAGCATTACTAGCTGGTAATAATGAGTATTATTGTACAGCTTATCCAGGTATTGGTAATGGTGAAATAGTTAAAAGATTACGAGAAAAATTAGATACTATAGAACATTGTGGGGTGATAGTAAGTTGGACATGGCCATATAGAACTGATGAATTAACTGCTGATCAGCATATAATTAAATTACAGGCATATCTTAAAGATCGAGATATTCCTTATTTGTTTACCTGTTTAGATAATTGTGTATGCAATGAATCTCAACGTATCGACGAAATTGATTGGACACATTGGTTTTTATTTCCAGCTGGTACGATACCTATCCAAGAAACATTAAATCCAAGAGGATTTTACCAATGGGCAGTAGAAAGTAAATATAAAGTAGGTCCTGATATGCATCCGTTAGAAGATGCACATCAAGCCGCATACAATTTAATGAAGGGGAAATTTGATGAATTGGTTACGAAGCATTTATAATCGTATTAAGCTAGAAATAGCTTATCGTAAAAAATTAAAAGAATTGCGTAAAAGAGATCCGTTTATTTATAAATGATAAAAAATATATTAACAGTTGGCGATAGCTTTACGCATGGTGACGAGTTAGCTGATAGAACAAATGCTTGGCCATATGTGTTAGCTAAACGGTTAGAATCTAATGTTAATAATAGAGGTGATCCAGGGTGCGGCAATTGGCGTATGGTACGTTGGGTAATAGAAAGTGCAAAAGATGCTGATTTAGTTATCATCGCTTGGTCATCTTTTTTGCGACAAGAATTTGCCGATGCCACTGGAGATTATATAGTTTGGCCAGGTGCGCAACGTAAATGGTACACACAGTATTCAGAGAATAGGTTTGAATTAATAAAGTATATCACTATACATAATAATGAAGAATATCTATATAGACAATATTTAAATTACATAATACTTATACAAAATTATCTAAATCAACAGAATAAAAAATATATCATGTTAGATGCTTTTGACAATCATCAACATCAAGGACGAACTAGAAATAAAGATCTAATAGATCAAATTGATACAAAGTATTTTTTAGGATGGCCTAATGAATCAATGGCTGAATGGACATATATAGATGGTATGACATTTGGTAAGTTTGGCCACTTTCTTGAATCTGGACATGTGATAGTAGCAGACAAAATATATGAACATATTAGGCATCTCGGCTGGATTTCATGATGCAGGAGTAACGCTCATCGATGGTGATGGGCAGATACTGTTTGCTGGTCATGCTGAACGTTATAGCAAACGTAAACACGACAGTGAGCTCAATGTTGAGATGCTTGATGACTGTTTTGATCGTTATGGAATACCAGGTCGCATCGCCTACTATGAACGTCCATGGTTAAAGAAGTCACGTCAACTCTATGCTGGCCAATATCAAGAACTATTCAAACCTAGTTTCAAACATCAATTGAACAATATATGGCCTAGAGAAGAAATGCCTAAGATAGAATACCATGGTCATCATCTAAGTCATGCTGCAGCCGGATTCCAGACAAGTCCATTTGAAGATGCTACTGTGGTAGTCATTGATGCCATAGGTGAATGGGATACTATCAGCATCTGGGACGCATCTTATCAAGATGGTAAGGCACGATATAAAAAACTGTGGAGCCAGAAGTATCCACACAGCATAGGATTGTTCTACAGTGCTATGACTAAACGTGCAGGATTGAAACCCTTGGATGAAGAATATATCCTGATGGGCATGGCTGCTTATGCTATGTACGATGCCAGTATGTATGGTGATTTTGTGCGTGATGCACACGACGTAAACTTTCGTCAAAATCTACATCTTGGTTGTGATGAATATCGTCCTGATATGGATAATTTTGCGATTGCCGCAAGTGCTCAATACACTCTAGAACAGTGTCTACATCATGTTATGTTGCGTGCTGAACAAATAGGACAGAGTAAGAATTTAGTTTATATGGGAGGGGTTGCTCTTAACTGTAAAGCCAATGACTTACTAGGTCCATACTTTCAAAAAATTTGGATCATGCCTAATCCCGGTGATTGTGGTAGTAGCTTAGGCGCTGCGGCCCTAGCCTACGGCAGCAAGCTAAATTGGCAAGGACCTTATCTAGGTTATGATATTCTTGGACCGTATCCGGTTAAAGAATTGTTAAGTGAATTAGTAACAAATAAAATAGTAGGTGTTGCTAGTGGGCGTGCTGAGTTTGGACCTAGGGCATTGGGCAATAGAAGTTTATTAGCAGATCCCAGAGGTTCTGATATTAAAGATCGTGTAAATGCTATCAAACAACGTCAACAGTTCCGTCCATTTGCACCTGTTATATTAGAAGAATGTGTACACGAATATTTTAATATGCCTACTGGATTCTCTACTAGTCCTTATATGCAGGTTGTCGCCTACTGTAAAGAACCCAAAAAATATCCAGCGATAGTTCATACTGATGGAACCAGCCGTGTACAAACTGTAGGCAAAGATTGTACTAGTGGTATACGTCAACTGCTAGAAATATGGTTTGAGTGGACTGGTTGTCCTATGCTGTTAAATACTAGTCTTAATATCCGTGGTGAGCCCATGGTCAATGACCGCCAGGATGCTGACCGTTTTGAACAACAATATGGAGTACGAGTCATATCATGAAAATACTAATTATGGGTTTACCAGGTAGTGGTAAAACTACCTTAGCTGAAAAACTGTTTAACGAAATTTGTAAAAATCATCCTGCAGAATGGATCAATGCTGATGAAGTTCGCAAAGAATGCAATGATTGGGATTTTTCACCGGAAGGACGCTTGCGTCAAGCAAGACGTATGCGAGCTATCGCTGATAAGTCAGTTGAAGCTGGTTTTATCACAGT
>Ga0007866_1000213_pt1 | contig 16558 bp, 22 predicted proteins | sample CryBogCBH18Jul07_FD_71223 | JGI IMG/M metagenome (GOLD analysis project Ga0007866, IMG submission 71223) | Freshwater microbial communities from Crystal Bog, Wisconsin, USA - CBH18Jul07 | ecosystem: Environmental > Aquatic > Freshwater > Lake | place: Crystal Bog, Wisconsin, USA | collected... | reverse complement strand
TCTACGAGTAAATCGTGTAACAATGGACATACGCCAACTTGAGCCAGGGCTTGTAGAGCCGGATGGCAGAGTTTGGAACGTAAGAAAAATATTTGTAAGAAGAGCAAAGATATGAAAACATGGATCACAAGTGACTTGCACTTTGGTCATGCTAACATTATGAAGTTTTGCCCCGTAACACGAGCGCGATTCAATAATGATGTAAAGTACATGACTGAAGGCATGATTACAGAATGGAATGAAAGAGTAGGCCGAGATGACTTGGTCTACATCTTGGGCGATGTAGCATTTTGCTCAGCAAGTGATGCGGCAAAGATTATGCGCAGATTGAATGGTCGTAAGATTTTGGTTGAAGGAAATCACGATCGCAAGTTGGTTAAGGACGTTAGTTTCCAAAGAGAGTTTGAAGAAATTCACAAGTATTTGGATATTAACTATGACGGACATAAGATTGTCATGTTTCACTATCCAATCTCTGAATGGGATCAAATGCACAGAGGAGCTTTACAGTTTCACGGACACTTGCACGGTGGTACAAGTGGATTGGAAAAGTATAGAGCATTGGATGTAGGATTTGATTCCACTGGTGAAATTGTTATGTCGTTGGAACGTGCCATTAACCGAATCAAGGATAATGAAATCAAAGGACATCATGTATGAAAGATGAAAGCCAGTTACCAGTAAGTGAGCAGAGTCTAGTGTTTCGTCTACGTAAGCGAGCAGAGATTCGCAGGCAAATTCCTGGGCGTAAAAGCGTTCAGGAAGGTGCTACTGATCGTATAGCAGATCTATTAGAAGAAGCTGCCAATGAAATTGAAAGGTTAAAGAATGGCTAAGTGTTATCAATTAGTAGGAGTCCCAGCTTCAGGTAAGAGCACTTGGATTAAAAACCAAACTTGGGCCTTGGGTTTGACCGTAGTTTCAACAGATACCTTTGTAGAAGACTATGCTAGAAAAGTAGGTAAGACTTACTCAGAAGTGTTTAAGGATTATATGCCTACAGCAGTTGACCTAATGGTTGAACAAGTTGTAATTGCACGTAAGCATGGGCACACTATAATTTGGGATCAAACAAGCACTTCAATCGCTAGCCGTGAGCGTAAATTCAATATGTTGCCCGATTACGAACATATTGCGGTAGTGTTTAAGACTCCTGAAAAGGCGGAACTAGAACGTAGATTAGCTAGTCGTCCAGGCAAAACTATCCCGTTGGATGTTGTTGAACAAATGGCATTTGATCTAACAATGGAGCCTCCAACTGAAGACGAAGGATTTAGTGAAATTTGGTACGTTTAAATACGTACTTTATAGGGCCTTTAGGGCCCTATTTTTTTGACTAAAGCAAAGATGCCGTTTGAATAAATAGTATATAGAAACTTAGGGCATTGCCTTTATAGTATACGGAGATTTCAATGGCGCTACAAATAAGACGAGGTACGGACACCCAAAGACAAACAGCAACTTACGCTTCGGGTGAGATGGTTTATACTACAGATCTTAAAGATTTGTGGGTTGGCGACGGCGTTACAGCAGGCGGCACACAAATTGCTCCAGTTAAAAGTGTTAACGGTCTTACTGGTACAGTATCGCTAATTACAGATAATATTGCACAAGGCAGTACTAATTTATACTACAACAGTAATCAAGCTAAAAACGATGCGGCCGCTATTTTTACCGGCGGAACAAGTACTGGAATTACATTTTCTTACAATTCAAGCACACATACTATAAATGCAACTGTAACTACATCTGCTGGTATTGCTAGTGTTCAAGCAGATGCTAACCCAGCATTAGGTGGTAACTTAGGTTTAAATTCACACAACATTACTGGTACTGGTAATATTTCAATCACTGGTACACTAAGTGTAACAGGATTAGGTGCAGATCTTGTTTTAAATTCAAACAATATTACCGGTACTGGAAGCATTGCCATTAAATCTAGTGCAACAAATCCAATTTCTGCTAGTGCAATCACTGGCGGTACAGTAACAACATTACCTTGGATAGCTATTAATACTAGCAGAGGCACACCTGCAAGTCCATCAACTACATTAGCTAGCGATGTACTTTCTGGATATCAAGTACGTGGATATACAGGAAGCCAATACGTATTTTCGGGAGGCTTCTATTCAAGCTGGGATTCATCTGCTAATTTAGCTGATACTAATCCAGCTGCCAACTTATATTTTGTTACAGGCGGCGGATCATCGAGTGTCCAGTCGTTTTCATTTACCAATAAAGGAGTTTTAAATGCTCCAATTTTCCAAGCATCGAGCTATTCGACAACTGCAATGAACGCTATTCCAAGCCCGACAGCTGGAATGATTATTTTCAATTCAACAGTTAACCATTTTTACGGTTATAACGGTACTGCCTGGGTAGCATTTACTGGACCATAATCCTTAACTAATTAGAAAAAAGTCCTTAAATACTAAAAATATTAAGGACTTTTTTTATGAAGATTACAAAGATACCTGGTCTAGGACGTTTCGGCATTTTTATAGACGACGTCGACTTTACCAAAATTACTAACGACGAGTGGATGGAAATAGGCCAGCTACATATGGCCAACCTAGTTACAATTATACGTAACTGCAAACTAACCTGGGATAAACAAACAGATTTTTGTATGAAATTTGGCGATACTCGTTATGGTATACGCTATCTAATACTTAAAAAGTATCCAGGTAAAACTTGGACACAGGTAGTACAGTTGGCATTAAAAAATGATCCGAGCGTTGATGAAATTGATCGTATAAGGTTACAAAACATCTACCGGATGCAAGAAACAAGCCCAGAAGGTAAACACGTTATGCGTGTAACAGGCAAACGTGACGACCAAGGAAATCCGCTAGGTATGTTTGCCGAAGGCGAACTATTATGGCACAGTAACGAAAGTGGTACACTAACGTTTACTCCGGGTGTAGCATTATTAGGTGCTGAAAATATGATAGGTTCTAGCACAGGGTTTTTAACTACTCCAGACTATTACGAAAATGTAAGTAACGCATTCAGAAGTGAATTAGATGAAATGATCCTAGTTCATCGATTTACACCAGGCCGTATCAATCCAGGATTGCGCATGGAGCAAGATGAAGTGATGCATGCCAATATGTGTCCAGAAGACGATGTTGAGATTCCTATTGTAATGCGTAGCCCAGGTGGTATTATAGGATTACACTATAGTTCTAATACAATACACAGTATTAAAGGAATGACTAAAGAAGAAAGCGATGCAGTATTCAAAGAAATAGATAAAGAATTGTTTGTAGACAAATATATCTATGATCATTGGTACCAAAGTAACAACGACTTCTGTTTATTTGACAATAGTATAACACTACATCGCCGATTAGGAGATATTAAAGATAGATTATGCTATCGCATACAACACGATTATAGCAACTTACAAAATGGATTCTGGCAGCCGTATCTACAAGAACCTTTTGCTAGCAAATATGAAGAGGAAATAAAATACTATATTGATCTAGCTGGAATCAAAGATTTTAAACTGCCTAATGAATAAAGATGCTTTAGAATTTTATAATCGATATAAGGATTGTAAATATACTCCTCCAAAACTACCAAGCAATTTATCTGCAATTGAAGCCGCAAGATGGATTATGACTCATCCCGAATTTGCTTGGCTGGAACTAGATATAGAATTACCTAGTTTTGAATATGCTCCTGCTGAACAATATTATGTTCCGCATAGAGAAGGAGAAAGCGAAGGCTGGTCAAGTTGTTGTTTGCATGGTATTAGAACTGACGCAACACAAAACTGGCCTGAATATGTTTCTGAAGAAACTGCATCTACATATAGGTGGACAGAACTAAGTTATCAAGTTCCTACTGCTACAAATTTTTGGAAAACTTTTCCTAGTGACAATTTTAAACGTGTTAGATATATGAAAGTGTCTGCCGGCGGATATATAGGAGAACATAGCGATGCTCCTGGCAGAGGATACATACCGGGTGAACCTGTAGACTACGATCCTTTGGAATTAGGCTGTCCTGTAAACATAGCGATTGTACATCCAGATAATTGTCATATGATACTGAAAGACTATGGCGTTGTTCCTTTTAAACCAGGCAAAGCGTTTTTAGTCAACATAAGACATAATCATTGTGTAGTGAATTTAAGCAACGAAGATAGAATACATATGATAGGATTCTGTGTGTTTGGAAACAAGAAAGAAGAATTTGCCGAGCTAATTAAACGAAGTTATGAACGTATTAGAATTTAGAGAGTCGGATAAACCTCAGCAACTGGATATTGTCTATTGTATATTAGATAGGATGGACTATTGTGCCAATAACAGCGTACGAGAAGTTGTTGAAAATGTAGCCGATTGGACTTTACAAAATATTACTATACAAGGTTATACTGTAGTAGTATCTAAAGATGAAGATGCATTACTACGTCGTGCTTCTGATCTAGGGTTTGGTCATGCTGTTGTACTCAGTACAGGTACAGAATTCATAAATGGTTACGAATGTTTTGAACAAATTAAAAAATTAATTAAAAAGAGATTCTTCCTTGCTGGTCATATATTGGATAGAGGGGAAGGCTATTTTGAATTACATCATCAGTGTTATATAATTAATCTAGTAGATTACAAGGCACTAGGTTATCCTACTGTAGGACAGCAAACATTGAATAGTCCCCATAGACAGTTAGGACCTATACGCAGTGCCGAAAACTATCACGATGAGCATACTCCTATATGGGTTGATTCGGGATTTGATCCTACTGATTATAAACATAAAGCTCACGGATGGAATATACTTAGTGTAGGATTTAATAATCAATACCTTATGGAAGTGTTTGATAATAACATTCGTAAAAATAAAAAACACTATTATCCAGAGTATTTAGAATCTTTTTTAAACGAAGTAAACTATGTCTATAACAGAGATGCATTTTGTTCTGGAGTAGCAGTATATCCTTTTAATTCAGAAACATTCAAAGAGTTAAGTGTTAGCAACATAGAACAACTTGTAGTTCCAGCCGCTGGGTTGAATTGGATGGTGTTTGTTAATAGATACTGTACAGATGATGTTGTTGTTAAATTTTATGATTATAGTTTGCCCACACTAAACTTCATGCGTAAACTATTTGAAGAATGGAATGGTGAAGATTATGTTAAGTTTGTGCAAGATTATTTAGACAATACCTTTGGGTTTATTGCCAACAAACACGAAATACCATTTTGCGGCCCACAAGATTTAGAAACAGAGTGGTTAAAATTTAAAGACGAATGCAACTGGGATAAGTTTAAAAAACTAAAGGTAGAATTTCACTGGGTTAATTTATTAGATACTAGCAAGAGTTTGTACTGGATAGATAAAGATAAAAATACACTAGTCAATGCTAGTAATATTTTTAATTACATCGGTACTGCAATGACTTACAGTTTAGATGCACGTATATTTGCTGAACGTAAGTTTTTAGAACAGTTGCCTAACGCGGTTGTACTACTAGGACGTAAGGCTAATGCTGGCTTTGGTGGTCAACTGCCAACGTGGAAGACTGTTTAATTGTGTTAAAAATGTAGAAACATTTAATTTCCAAAATGTTTGTACATGTCCTCTATATTCTAATTCGCAAGTGCGTTCTAATGCGCCAGTCTTAACCAGCGCAGGGCAATAGATATTGTGTACCAATCTCTGTGTTCCTACATTGCTAGGATGCGAAGTTATATACAAGTCCTTATTTTCGCCTGCCCATTCAATACATTTAGGAATAAAAAATTGTCCTGTAATATTTTGATGTTGTTGACAAGTATAGTTTAAGGAACGCAGTTGTTGTAAAGGTAATTGATCTGTAAACACACACGTTCTAGCACAAATGCGATAGGCATTAGGTCCTAGACCTGGCAAACTGTGTGCGGCAACAGTACCCGATGCTAGATTATTGTAATATAAGATCCATACTTGCCATGCTTGCTCTTTACGAAAACAATCTACTAGCATTTTTTGACTAGCGTTATTTAAAAAGCCTTTAGATTCTGCCTTAGCATAAAATTCTGATAGATCTAAATCGGGAGACCATTCAACTAAGGAATACATTTTTTGCTTTATCTATAAAATCACGTGGATAATTATTACTAAAACTTTCCAATGCTAGCATCTGCATAGTGTGTAATGTCTGCGGAACATCCCAGTCTATACCCATGTAGTCTGTTATGCTCTTCATTGCTTCTTGTCTTTCTTTACTAATATGGCTCAAATGTTCTCTAACAGTCAACGGGCCTTCATCACTGCTATAGGTAAAGAAGTAGTTGATGCTTTTTAATTTTCCGCCAACTATAAAGTAACTGCTAGGATGAAGACTATATTTGTACCAGCCTCGTTCCTTATATGCCTGAAACATAGCCAGCATCTGTCCTTGCCAATCTGGAAGTACTTGATCAAAACTACAATTTTGATCTAGACTAACTTGCCAAAAATCCACACCATCTATTTCTAAATGTATTTTACGTTTGGGAACATTTACTTCTAAAATCTTAGGAACCATATCTGGATAATGGTACTGCATATTATGCAAAAAATGAAGTTCTCTTTTCCATTTGGCATCCATTAATTTTGGATCAACAACTTCGTTCATGCCTTTATGGTATTCACTATCATTATGATACCATTGAACAAAGGTTTTTTTATCATCGGATATCAATGATGTGTATATTAGATTATTACGACATTGCTCTCCATTGGGCATTTGGTTGTAGTAGTATTGCATGGAAATATTTATCTTGCGTTATAGCACCTATATAAATATGTTTATGATAACAGAGATATCTTCCATAAAAGTTTATCGAGGCCGAATAGAAGAAGTGGCCGACATATTCAGCCAGATAAAACCAAAATTACAAAAATTATGGGATCAACCCGATTCAATATTGCCACCGTGGATTGTAGATGGAACAGTATATGCAACTTTTCCAAGACATCAAGAAATGGATTCAAACGGCTTAATTCAAAACTGGCCAGAAATGTTGCCGATTATGAAAGAAATTTATTCCATGATTAATGAGTACTATACAGAAATGAATTTCGACCCCGCATACGAACCATATGTTGATGCTATGTGGGCTAATTGCTACACTCCGGGATCTACAGGATTAAGCCATAACCATCCCGAGATGATTATTTCGGGAGGTTTTTATTTTGATTGTACAGCAGGGCAAGGAAATATAATTATAGAGCCGCCAAATACAGATCATAGCGAGCTTGAAGTTGTCACGGGCGATGTAATACTATGGCCCGGCTGGCTTAATCATACTATTAAGAAAAATACATTTAATTACAATCGAGTGTCAGTTGGTTTAATGGTCAAAGCAAGGTTAAAATGAAACAAACTACTTCGCTATGTGAAAAATGCTATAAACATATTCCTTCACAGGTAATCGAGCGTGATCGCGGCATCTGGATCCTTAAAGATTGTCCAGAGCACGGGCATACTGAATATATGATAGAACGCGATGCTGTATTCTATAACAGTCTTATAAACGATAAACAAGCATACGATACCGGAGGATATGTTATCGAAGTGACAGATCGATGTAATTTAACTTGTCCACATTGCTATCAAGAGCCGGATAACAGTAAAAAAGATAAATCGATTGAATCGATATTAGCACAGATTAAAAGTTTTCCTCGGGATAATTATTCAATTACGCTTGCCGGAGCAGAACCGACAATGCGTAAAGATCTATGTGAACTTATTTTACAAATCAGACAGTTGGGTAGACAAGTTAATATTCTGACAAATGGATTAAAATTGTCTGACATAGATTATGCATCGAAACTACAAGCTAGTGGGTGCGATTTTGTAACTATCGGATTAAATCATCCCGATTATCAAGGAGTAGCCGTACATAAGAAACAATTAACTGCGATTAATAATTGTATTCAGTTAAATTTTAAAATTAAAAATATAAATTATACTCTTGCAAACTTGGAACAAATACCGTTTATACTTGCAGAAATACAAAATTTTGGAAACACAGCTGAAGAATATAGAATCAGAGGCGGAGCAAATATTGGCCGATCACCTAATGAGCCGCCGTCATATTTGTCAACATTAGTATACAGAATACATAAAGAAGTAACCGCTAATAAATGGATATGGAATAAAGTTAAAGCCGATGATAATCTATATCATTATATGGTAGAAATAAATGGATTATCACACAGGATCATTCAGTGGGCAGATGTTACTACTGTAGATTTAAATGAGTTACAATGTGGCCCATGGGGAAGTTTTGTTCCTAATACTCCGTTAACAAATTTAATGCATCAGGTTATATTACGAGATGCCGCAATTAATAAAGGTATGGCCTTATTAGATAGTGTGCCATTAAAATTCTATAAACATGATTAAAGGTATAAACAATATTCCATACTATAATTTAGATTCGTATCTAGATATGGATCAATTTGATTTAATGCAACCAGAAATTTTAAAAGGTTTTGCACTGGCCAGAGAGTACGCCAAAGAAGGTACTTGGATGTCTCCAGGATTTACTTTTGAAGAAATGAGTTATAAAATTCATTGGAAACCTATATATAAAGCCATGCAAGAGTTTTTAGATTTACCCGACAATAATCCTATAAAGAGAATCGGTGCAACTTTAATGCCTAAAGATTTTAAAAATTTTAAAGAACGCAATGTGTTTACACGATTTTTAAAAATGTCTATGGGTGCATATGATCCTTACATTTATTATTATTTGTGGGAGGAAGGATCTTGGGATGATAGAACCGCTCCTCGAAAATTAACAGAAGAAGCACAGTATTTTCCAACTGTAATTAAATGGATAGAGGATATGATTAAAGATGGTATCTTTGAACATGTGGGTCGAGTTATATTTTTTCATTGTGACCACGACGGAATTCCTTTTGAACATAGAGATTTAGATGCTAAAAATGGAATGAATCAAACGTTCCCTCATCGCAATGAATTTATACATATACGCCCTAATACAAAAAAAGCTATGTATTTGTGGGATCCAAAAAATAATAATAAGATTTATCTAAACTCTCGTGCATCTTGGTGGAATGATCAAGACTGGCACGGAGGTGAACGAATTATGGAACAAAGTTACGCATTACGCATAGACGGCAAATTTACAGAAGAGTTTCGTAAAAAGCTAGGTATCGATCATCTGGATGTGTACTAATGAAATTATTAGGAAATTATAAGGAGTGGATAACTTCTGAATTACTTAACATTCTATTAGATAATGATGGAGATATAACTCCTGTGTACCAACCAGATAAATGGAAAGGTACTCCGGAGTTTGATGAAGCGAGAATGACCCTTGAGCAAGCAGGGTATCCATCTGGAGATTATAAATTTTGTCAATTTACCAAAAATACACAATGTCTTCAACATCTTGATATTAAAATGCCAATCGAAATTAAGGAAACTAATTACCACTGGTGGATTATAAAATTATTGCCAGGCCAGTTTCAACCTATGCATTTTGATCCACATATCACTCAGGTTAAAGAATGTAAGAGATGGACTATGCCGTTGCTTGACTATAAGCCTGGACATATATTTGTATATGAAAATTATTTGTTATCTGATTATAAGGCTGGAGATTTATTTCTGTGGCCTGATCCAATGATCTATCACGGTGTATGTAATATTAGTATGCACACACGACTAACATTACAAATTAGTTCTTATACTAATTAGTTTGTAGTAACAACCACGTTCAGCAACCACTTTGATTTGATACCAAAGTTCATTCCTGTATGCCATTCACACATGTCATGCCATTCAATAATATCGCCTTGTGTAGGTTGACAGTAGTGATCCTCGCCTAGAATAAATACATGCCCAGGTTCTGCTTTACTGGCAAATATGCTATACTTTTTAGCACCAGCTTCAATCCAGTCATCCATAATAGCATCGCAATGATGTGGCAACATTTTACCTGGTTCGGATTGACTAAACTCTGCCCATAATACTTCTTTGATATTTAAAATCTCACTAAATGTATCTTTAACCATATCTCTAGCATCTATACAGCGAACGCTGATAGCATCGATGTTCATATTAGAAGCTTGCCAACCTTTAACCGACTTATGGCATTCTGCACCATTACATTTTTCGATACTGAGAATGTCTTTATCAAATCGTTCCATCCATAAATCATAGCTTTTAGGAGTTAGAAGTCCTTTTGATTCTGGTATAGAATCAATGATAGAGTCTAAATCAACTAGCTCTGCACAGTTTGTAATGTAGGTTGAATTCTTCATGTTTAATATCCTAATAAGTGGAAAAGATAATAACTTTCCTTACCAGCGTTCATTGCACCATGCCAACTGTTGTATGCAGACCACTCAACAATAGTACCAACAGGCTGATTATAATAATACTTATCTTCTAGATACATAATTTGTCCTAATACACACGGATGTATAAAACAAGTGAATCTTTTCAATTTTCCCACTTTAACATACTCTTGCTCGTTGTCGTCTACATCGTAGTGATAAGGAGCACTATATCCTGGATCAATCCTGCTGATCCATGATCTTAGCGGAGTTACGCCCACTTGTTCTGCAAATGAGCTTTCTATAGATTGATCAAAGTCCTTGTTAGGATAATAGTTTGTCCACTTTACAACTTTTGGATCTACTCCAGCATCTACCCAAAGTTTATATATTTCTGCATATCCCGGAGTACTGGTATTAAAGTTGTCAGGATCCATTGTTACATCGTGTCCTGGCAGACTAGCGACGATATCAAGTACTCCCTCCCAATCAATTAAATTTTTCATTTACGTCCCTAAAAGTTAAAACATGATCAAACATAACATTCGCAATGAAACAGATACGCTGGTTCAAAACTACAATTTGCTGCGGAATGATACTGTCTTCTATTATCCCACAAATATATATCGCCTTGTTTATTATTGCAAAATATTTCGTCTTCGATCACAAATATCTGTCCCGGAGCAGGGGGTGACATGTGTATATGAAATCTGACTAGTTTATCAAATGGAACATCGGTATGCGAATCTAAATCCCAGTGTGATGGACAACAATCGCCGGGATTAACTCTACTCATCCACGAAGACAACATTTTTACTTTCAACATGTCGGCGATTTGATTTTCAAGATCTTTACTATAATGTGTGCCAACATTATACCCTGACCAATTGATTTTGTTAAAATCAAAATTCTTTTCCCTCCAAGAATCTAAAATATAATGATTATGCGTATTTTCGATAGTACCTAATTCATTTCTTTTATCAACATTGGTGTTGTTTTTTCCTTCATACCTATTTTCGTTAGATAAACTTTCAAGATGTTTAATAACATCGTCCCAATTAATTATATCTGAACAATTTCCAAAATATTTACTCATATAATTCCGTGTATAAAGTTTTCAAATAATCACCAGGCCATTCTACATATTTTAATAATGCTTGTTTAAATAATATTTCTATATTAAGTTTGTCACCTTCTGTTGCTTCTACGAATCTAGGGCCAGATGTTTCTCCAATCATACCCTTAATACTATCTAACGGTACATACGGATCGTTACATTCTGCACACCCATAAAAATCAAAAGTACGCAAAATACCATTATCAATATAGTAGCAATGCGGATACAAACTAGTTTTATAATACCCAGCTGATACTATATCTTTAAGTATAATTCGCATCTGTGCTTGCCAGTCAGGACATTCATCATCTAAAGATCTATTACCATATACAATTTGATTGCAGGTCTCTCCAGGGAAATCAAATTCAACAGACTGTGTTTGGTTATCAATAACAATATTTTTTGGAGCCCATGGGTAATCTTTAAAAGCGGTAATATATTTTACTTCTCTCTCAAACATAAACTTGACCATGTCTTTTGTGTAGTAGGGACGTTCAGGTAACCACGATTGTAAATCTGTTGTTTGATATGCACTTGTATGATCAAACACCATGCGCAGTCTATTTCCATTTACATACGGTGTATAAATTAAGTTAGTTTCTATCAAAGAATTATTATCGGGATTAATTTTATAGAACGGTATCATAACTAACTTTAAATTCCGGTGTTATAAGTTTTTTAAATTCTTCTAGTAATTCTTGTTCTAATTTAAATTTTAAACAAGCTGTACCAAGTACAAAATTTGCTAACTTATATTTTTGATTAGCACGATTTAAAAATGGGCTAAAGATTTTGTCAAACTTATATCTAATGTCATGCTGTTCGTAGGCCGGCTCAACTGTAATACTAATTAAATCGACCGGCTGTCTACTGCACCACAAGGGTTCCCGAACTACTAATTGTAATCTTGGAATTGATCCATAGTTAGTAGCCGCATGTATACGACTAGCGTCCATGTATGCCCATCGATTATCTCGAACACATTCGTGCATGACTTTATTGTCTAAATCAATCAAGTATGCTTGCTCACCTGTTAAATTTAAATGCCAACGATTGTCTATATCGGCGTGAGCCATATAGCTTTCTCCAGGCTCCATTTTGATAATACGGGCCTGTCCAATATTGTACGGCAAGGTGTCTAACACATCTTCCCATAATGTGTCTTTGTACAAGTCTTTAATTTGCCAATCGTCATAGAAAAAGTCACCTGTTGGTTCATTGAGCACAGTTCCTTCTCTGGTTACTGGGCATTCTTTTAGTGCTTGTTCTATTAGGCCTTCAGGGCATTTCCACATTTGTTTAGTAATCATGAAATATTTATACGCTACTATTATACTATAAATATTTCATGGAACGTACAAAAATAGCCACCTCATACTCTGCTGATTTTTTAGAAATCGAACGCCCGCAGCCATTAGTCGATAATAACATTGAAAAACTAATACAGGATGTATTGAACGGTAATTTGGATAAAAACATCAGCGATACAGTATATACCAATTTTAAAAAAGAAATGACTGCTTGGTTGTTTTCCAGCACACTTAATAGTGTAACAGGGTTTGATAGTTTTGATCGAGTTGATATTATAAACGGTTGTACACAATTTATCGATAACATCTATATGCAAAGTCTTGTACAAACGCTAAAAGGCGATTACAGGTATCATATTAGATTAGATCCAAATTTGGTTTACAGCGTTCCCGGATACTTGCGTAAAGATTTACCACTAATTATTGCTATGCCATTTCCTAGTACAGGCGATGTGCATACTAACATGACGGAGATATTAGATGAAGCGAGAGACAAAGGTATTAGTGTACATGTGGACGGCGCTTGGCTTACTTGCTGTCGCGGAATTCACTTTGATGTATCTCATCCATCAATCAAATCTGTAGGCATTAGTTTGAGTAAAGGCCTAGGGTTGGGTTGGAATAGGATTGGATTAAGGTGGACTAGACAAACTACAACAGATAGTGTTACAATACAAAATGAGTTTCGTATGAATCTAAGAGCACCTGTTATGATTGGTTTGCATTTTTTGCGTAATCTTCCAGCAGATTATTTGTGGGCTAAACACGGCGAACGCTATTACAAAGTATGTCAAGATTTTAACTTGACTCCTACTAAGAGCATTTATCTAGCCCTAGACGGAAATCGTCCTGTTGGTGTAAGTCCGTTGATAAGATATTTAGAAAATGCAAACATTTCATAACATAAACGGTGTTCGTATTCCACTTAATAAAGATTGGAATAGTGTTGCTGTAAGCCTGAGCGGCGGAGCAGACAGTGCCTTGTTAGCTTATTTAATTTGCCGACTATCACCAGACAATATGCTAATACACATTATTAGTCACACTCGAATGTGGAAGACTCGTCCGTGGCAACAAGAAGATAGTAAGAGAGTTTTTAATTGGTTGTCTGTGAAATTTCCAAAAACAAAGATGATTAGACACTCTAATTTTATAGCCCCCGATATTGAGTATGGAAACATTGGCCCTAATCTAACAGATGAATATGGCAAAAAGGTAAGCGGTGATAATATACAACAGCGAGCCTACGCTGAATTTGTTTGCTACAAGTACAACATACAAGCCTACTATAATGCAGTTACACATAATCCAAGATTAGGAATTTTTAACGGCATGAGAGAAAGAGATGTTGAGCGCAATGCCGACACTGAGCATTTAGAGTACATGATTCATATGGGTCGCGTTGCTAGTCATCCTTTTCGATTTGTCGATAAAGCATGGGTAGTAGAACAATACAAGTTACTTGGTATCATGGAACTATTTGAACTAACACGTAGTTGTGAAGGCGAGTTTGAAGGAATAGATTATACTACATACAAACCAGGACAACTAGTTCCTACATGCGGTGAATGTTTTTGGTGTAAAGAACGGGAGTGGGCAATTGAACAAAACAAGTAAAACATTTTGTATGCACCCGTTTACAGGGCTAGCAACTAGAGAGGACGGCGCTATACAAGTTTGTTGTCGCAGTCATCCTGTTGGATTTATACAAGATAATTCTGTTGAAGAAATTTGGAACGGCGATACTATGAAACGTATACGTAAGTCAGTACTTACTAATATACGTCCTCCCGAGTGTGAACCTTGTTTTAAATTAGAAGATCAGGGTGTCGAATCTTTGCGACAACGTCATATAGCGGGCGCAATACCCGAAGCCCGTATCACGCTATATCCAACTGCGCTAGATGCGTTACAAGACGATTACACAATGCCATTTGAGATTCCTAGCATTGAATTAAAATTAAACAATTTATGTAACCTTAAATGTCGTATGTGCCACCCAATGGACAGTACTAGTTGGAATGATTGGAATGTAGTAGAAAAGTATTACAAGAAAACAGATAACATTTTATTTCATTTAGTTGAAGAACACAACTTAAAACGTAAACCGTATTTGGATAAATTCGAAGATAATCCTAACTGGTGGGCTAGTTTTGAAAAACTATTGCCCTACTTTAGACGTGTAGAATTTGCCGGCGGCGAACCTCTAATGGATCCACAGCATTACAAAATACTGGATATGCTGAAACCCTATGGGGATAACATAGAGTTGAAGTATGCTACAAATGGTACAACACTAGGAATTAGTAAAGGAAGAACGGTTCATGACTATTGGCCTCATTTTAAATCAATTGCCGTTAACGTCAGCCTTGACGGCATTAACGATGTTTACAATTACATTCGCGGCAACGGCGATTGGCAAGAAGTTGTACGTAACATTAAAGAAATACAAACAATAAAAAATGTTAGACGTGTAGTAGGTGCCTGTACTGTGCAAATTAGTAATATACTTGTACTAGATAAAATTATAGAACATTTCTTAGACGATTTAGAAATTATTTTCCATAGCCATCGTGTAACTTATCCAGAAGTACTATCTGCACAAGTTCTTCCTCTCAAATTAAAAGCACTAGCAATACAGCGTTTGCAGGAAATAAGCTATCGTGTAAAAGATTTTCGGATGGTTAAAAAGCATCCTGAAATTTTAAAATACACATTAGGACAAATACAAGACAACATAAATTTCCTCCAGCATGATCAAAATCATTTATGGCAGGACTGTGTGGAATTTAATCAAAATTTAGACGCTACTCGTAATCAAAGTTTTACAGAAGTTACACCAGAATTTAAACAATACATATGAAAGATATATTTTATAATTCTCAAGGTCGTAACACAGCACAAGTAACTTTAGCTACTCAAGGGCGCACGGTTGAATTATATTACCATTTAAACGATAACCCAGTTCAACATCAATGGCAGACATTCCATAAATTTGCAAGTGTGTATAAAATGCATCCTATGTCTAAGGTAAGTTTAAAGGATGTAGAACAAGTACTAGTGGGATTATGTTTAGATGTAGGCGAGATGTTTGTTCCTCCTGCTGATCAACAAAAATTAAATGAACTACACAAAAAATTTGTAATACATCAAGAACCCGGTGCTTGGGAAGAAATAAACAAATTCATACATATTGCAGAAGGTTTGCTTACAGATAAATTTTCTGAATATAATAGCACCATGTACTTTACAATGAATCCAGAACCCAAATATGTTCCTTTAAAAGAAGAACATAAACTTTGGCTTGCTACAGACGAGCATTGGGGAGACTTGTTGTTAGGCTACGCCACAATTGGAAAAGACTGGGTTGATATTGCTCGAAATGATGACAGCTTAGACGACTTGAATATACAAACTACTATAAGTCCAGAAACGTGTATGTTTTTCCATGTAGAACAACCTTGCAGTAAAAACACAGAGCGTGATTTTTATAAGTGGGCAAATGGGAAAGAAGTGCCGTTTGATAACTTAAACAAATTAGCATTAGGACGTTATTATTTAGGCAAGTTGATTATTACAGATGAATTTTTAAATTTTAATCCTAACACAAGCGATTGGTACGTGCCTAATCATAAATGTAAATTGGATTGGAACTTAACAATTGGTAGAGATGCACAAGTTAAAAATATAAAATTCTTTGACAGTGATATGTATTTAGAAACATTATTAGCTCATACAGGAATAACAGTATGATTAAAGTAACCAGTAGATATCCGCATCAAGGAAGTATAAAGATAGAATGGAATCTTGGTAAACGTTGTAACTACGACTGTAGTTATTG